>Ga0067045_1000041_pt1 | contig 53425 bp, 38 predicted proteins | sample TerdegcTABiofilm_FD_59184 | JGI IMG/M metagenome (GOLD analysis project Ga0067045, IMG submission 59184) | Combined Assembly of (Gp0054472, Gp0054536) Wastewater bioreactor microbial communities from Singapore -Terephthalate degrading...
CCGTGACACCCGCAGAGACACAGGCTGTCACCGAAGCAGTAACCCTTCCGGGATACATCGGCGGGGATGTCGGTTACTTCTCCATCAACTCGGTGCCATCGGGGGCCGACGTGATATTCGACGGGAAGTACCTCGGCGAGACCCCGATCGTTGCAGAAGTCTACACGACAGCCTCTCCGTCGCATACCATTTCCGTCAGCAGGCAGGGCTACAAGACCTGGATCCAGACCTACTCCCGGAACCCCGCAGCAGGCCAGACGATTGAGGTCACTGCAAATCTCGAACCTGTCGTCCAGACAGGCTCCATCCAGGTGACCTCTTCGCCCGCCGGCGCAATTGCACGGCTCGACGGCGGCGAAACACTCGTGACGCCGGGCACGTTCCGGTATGTTCCTCCCGGTTACCACACCGTCGAACTTGCACTCTACGGCTACTTCCCTTACAGCACATCGGTCAACGTGGCTGCCGGCGGGACATCGAGCGTGAGTGCCTCGCTCTCTCCCATGCAGACGACCGGGTCCCTCCGGGTTACATCGTCGCCTTCGGGTGCCGAAATCTATGTCGACGAGATCTACAGGGGATATACACCGCTGACAATCGGCTCGCTTTCCACGGGACGGCATGAAGTCCGCCTCCACCTCTCGGGCTACCAGGACTATACGCGTACCGTAGAAATTGAGAGCGGGAGCCAGTCTTCATTTTCCGTGACGCTCACCCCGGTCTACCAGCCGACCACAGGGGATATCGTCGTGACATCGGTCCCGGACGGTGCTGCCATTTACCTCGACGGGAATTACCGTGGTACGACGAACGAGAGAAACCCCTTCGATATCACGGGAGTCGCACCCGGTACCCACACGGTTACCCTTCTGAAGAACAGGTATAAGGACTATTCTGCAGATGTAGCGGTTCTGGCCGGAAAGACGGTCACCGTCTCTGCAGTACTGACCCCCGGTTCTGTCACCCCGTCCACGGGGGATATATCCGTCGAGTCCTCGCCGTCGGGAGCAGAAGTGTACCTCGATAACGCCTACGAGGGTTTTGCACCTCTCACCATCCATAACGTCCCGGCAGGCTCCCATGTTGTCATGCTCCGGATGAGCGGATACCAGGATTTCCAGTATACAGTCCAGGTGAGCGGGGGTCAGACTGCATCCGTCATCGGCGGACTTACGCCGGTTCCCACCACGGTCCCCACGAAATCCCCCCTCTCTCCTGCTGTGGCCGTCCTGGGAGTCCTGGCAGGCCTTGCCCTCCTGTATGTGGGGAGAGAGTAGGGAAAACCCGATTATTTTTCTTTTAAAAAAGAAGATCCTGATGCGAGGGATGGGATTTGAACCCAAGAACTCCTGCGAGACTAGACCCTGAATCTAGCGCCGTTGACCTGGCTTGGCTACCCTCGCTCCTCCTACTTTTTGGTCGCCCGGGAAAATAAAGATGTGGTAAAACCGGATGAACCCCGGACTATCCCGTTCCTTCTTTCCCGCCGGACAGGTTTTCCTGGCCCGATTTTGCCCTCATCTCCCTCTCCCTGAGGACGTTCCTCCGTATCTTGCCTGAAATTGTCTTGGGCAGGTCATCCACGAACTCGATTGCCCGCGGATACTTGTAGGGGGCAGTGATTTTCTTCACGAACTTCTGAATATCCTTTGCCAGCTGGTCGGTGGGTTGGTAGCCATCCTTCAGAACGATGAATGCCTTGACGATCATGCCGCGGATGACGTCCGGTGACCCGATGACTGCGGCCTCCTTGACGGCGGGGTGCTCGAGCAGGGCAGACTCGACCTCGAATGGTCCGATGCGGTAGCCCGAGCTCTTGATCACGTCATCGTCCCTCCCGACGAACCAGAAGTACCCGTCATCGTCCCTGTATGCCTTGTCCCCGGTGTAATAGTAGTCACCGACAAAAACGGCAGAAGTTGCCTCCTTGTCGTAAAGGTAGCCCTCGAAGAGTCCCACCGGACGCGGTTTCACCTTAATGGCGATCCTCCCCACCTCGCCCGGCGGAACGGGTTTTCCTTCCTCGTCATGGAGCTCTATGTGCCATCCGGGTGCGGGCTTTCCCATCGACCCGGGCTTTGGTTCCATGCAGGGAAAAGTCCCGATGACAAGCACGAGTTCAGTCTGCCCGTATCCCTCGTAAATCTGGAGACCTGTCCCCTCTTTCCAGACCCGGATGACCTCGGGGTTGAGCGGTTCTCCCGCACTCACGCAGTGGCGCAGTTCCTTGAGGTCGTACTTCTTGAGGTCTGCGAGGATCAGCATGCGGTAGACCGTCGGCGGTGCGCAGAAAACCGTCACCTCGTACTTCTCGAGGATGGGCAGGAGCTCGGTTGCCTTGAACTTACCACGAATATCGTACACGAGGATGCAGGCCCCCTGGATCCACGGTCCGAAAAACTTGCCCCATGAAGACTTGGCCCACCCTGTGTCTGCAAGGGTGAAATGGAGATCGTTTTCAGTCAGGTCCAGCCAGAACCGCCCGGTTGTCACGTGCCCGAGGGGAAGGGCATGGTTGTGCAGGACCATCTTGGGCTCGCCGGTCGTCCCGGACGTAAAGTAGATGACGAGCGGGTCCGTAGCCTTCGTCCTTTCCATGCCCGTCATGGAAACAAGCTTCCGCGAGACCGGGGCAGGGTATTCCTGTTCAACCGTGTAGCTGATCCATCCGGGCAGCTCGCCATCGGTAACGAGGCGGGACTGGAGCGTCGGGCAGCTGCTGCATATCTCCTCGATTTTTCCGGCATTCTCCCGGTCGGTGATCACCATCCTGATCTTTGCGGCATTGATACGGTACTTGAGATCCTTTGGTGTGAGCATCGTCGGACAGGGACAGAAGACCGCGCCGAGCTTGATGCAGGCCAGTGCAAATATCCACCACTCGGGGACCCGTGGGAGCATGATGATGACACGGTCCCCCTTCTTGATACCGTACTTGAGGAGCATGTTGGCGGCAGAATTCGAGAGGTTCATCAGCTGGCGGAACGTGAACGTCTTTTCTTTCCCCTCCTGGTTCACCCAGATCATTGCCAGCCGGTTCCGGTCCTTCTCCGCAATCCTGTCGATGACGTCAAATGCAAAATTGTAGTACTCCGGCACTTCCAGGGAAAAATGGTCGTAAACCTCCTGGTAATTGTGCATATTGTGCTCCGCGGCAGCCATATGAACCAGATCATGGGGGCAGATGAATCATTAAGGTGTCTTTTTTTCTCCGGGAGAGACTCTGCTGCATCCGTTTCTCCCCCGGACCCTGTTATCATGAAGACCTGGAGAAGAAAACGAGGGCTGGGAGGGCTGGGAATGAAAAAAGGGGAAGGATCGTTCAGTGCGAGTTGTTGAACTTTTCCATCTCCATCCTGCGCAGTTCGTTCCGCTTTATCTTTCCCGAGAGTGTCTTTGGCAGGTCAGGAACGAACTCGATGGCACGGGGATACTTGTAAGGCGCGGTATTCTTCCGGACAAACGCCTGTATATCCTTCACAAGCCTCTCCGACGGTTCGAATCCCGGCTTGAGGACGATGAAAGCCTTCACGATCGTCCCCCGGATGAGGTCAGGGGAACCGACGACGGCCGATTCTGCAACTGCCGGGTGTTCGAGGAGCGCGGACTCGACCTCGAACGGACCGATACGGTATCCCGAGCTCTTGATGATATCATCGTCGCGGCCGACGAACCAGAAATATCCTTCCTCGTCCATGAATGCCTTGTCACCCGTGTAGTAAAAGCCGTTGACGAAGGATTCGGCATTTGCCTGGTCGTTATCGAGGTACCCGACGAACAGGCCCACGGGGCGGGGGTCGAGTCTGATTGCAATCCGGCCCACCTCTCCCTGAGCAACGGGTCTCCCCTCATCGTCATGGAGCTCGATCTGCCACCCGGGTGCCGGTTTTCCCATCGAGCCCGGTTTCACCTTCATACCCCGGAACGTCCCGATGCAGCAGACTGTCTCGGTCTGGCCATACCCTTCGGCAATAGGGAGTCCCGTACCTTCCTGCCACACCCGCACGACCTCGGGATTGAGCGGTTCCCCTGCACTCACGCACCGGCGGAGCTCGCGGAGGTCGAACTTCTCGAGATCGGCAAGGATCAGCATGCGGTAGATGGTCGGCGGGACGCAGAACGTTGTGATCTCGTACTTTTCCATCAGCGGGAGGAGCTCGGTTGCCTTGAACTTGCCACGTGCATCGTAGATGAACAGGCATGCGCCGATTATCCACTGGCCGAATATCTTTCCCCACGCGCACTTTGCCCACCCGGTATCCGAGTACGTGAAGTGGACGTCGTGGGGAGTCAGGTCCTGCCAGAGCCCGGCCGTGACGAGGTGCCCGAGGGGGTAGGAGTGATCATGCAGGACCATCTTGGGCTCGCCGGTTGTCCCTGACGTGAAATATATGAGCATCGGGTCGGAGGATAGCGTCTTCTTCCCGACAGGCATGCTCACCGAATGGTGGGACACGGGGGCAGGATAGTGCAGTTCGACAGGGTAACTGATCCATCCCGGCAGCTCGCCGTCGACCAGGAACCGGCACGTAAGGGAGGGACAGTCGTCGGCAACCTCGTTGACCTTCTCCACATGTTCCTTGATTGTAATGACCATCTTGAACTTCCCGGCATTCAGACGGTACCTGATGTCCTTTGGGGTGAGCATCGTCGGGCAGGGACAGACCACTGCACCAAGCTTGATCAGTGCTATCATGAAAACCCACCACTCCGGGATGCGGGGCATGATGAGGAGGACGCGGTCACCCTTCTGGATACCGTACTTGATCAGGATGTTTGCTGCCTGGTTCGAGAGATTTTTCAGGTCACGGAAGGAGTATTTCTTCTCGCATCCCTCCTGGTTGACCCATATCATCGCGAGCTTGTTCCTGTCTTTTTGTGCCCATGAATCGATAACATCGTAGCCAAAGTTGTAGTACCGGGGGACTGTGATCGAAAAGTTCCTGCAAAGGTCCTCGTAATCCCCTTTTGCTGCCGGGATTCCCTCCATGATATCCCTCAAAGGTCTCTTTCCACGGATTTTAACCTGCCCATTTGCTCCGGGAAAACGGTTCCGGTAAAAAGATAAAGGTATCCCATTACCCTTATCGTGGGCAAGGGGGATGTACTTACACGATGCCGGGGACGGAAAACCGTTCATTGAAGATCGAAAACATCGTTGCTTCAGGGTCCATTGCTGATTCCATCGATCTCGCAGAGATCTCCTCCCGGATAGAGAACTGCATGCTGAACAGGAAAAGGTTCCCCGGTGCAGTATTCCGGCTTGAAAAACCAAAGGCGGTCTGCCTTGTTTTTTCATCGGGCAAGATCGTCCTGACGGGGCTCCGGGAAAAGGAAGCATTGGACGAGGCAATTTCCCGGATCGTCAGTGCAATGAAGGATGCGGGTGTCAGGGTTCACTCCCGCCCGCTCGTGACCATCACCAACATAGTCTGCTCCTACGATGCCGGAAAGATCATCAACCTCAACAAGCTCGTCGTCACCCTGAACATGGAAAACATAGAGTATGAACCGGAGCAGTTCCCGGGGCTTGTCTATCGCCTGAAAGACCCCAGGATCGTCGCGCTGCTCTTTTCTTCCGGAAAAATAATCCTTACCGGGGGGAAGAACCTCGATGAAATCCGGCGGGGTGCTGACCTCCTCGAACAGACCATCGGGATGGTCTCCTGATCTCACCAGAACTTCCGCGTCCGGATGTAATTGCGCTCCGCCCGGATAATCTCGGTGTAAAATGCATTTCCCTCGGTCAGGGTCGAGAGGATCCGGGCAGCGTTCTCGGGGCCGACACCCCGTGCGGCAAGGGCAGTTACTGCCTTCCTGCCGCTCGACAGGACGAGGTTTGCATTTCTCAGGAGCTTCATCTCGATGGCACGATCCTCTTCGGTCTTCTGTTTCTTCGATACCTGCGCGATGAGGGGTTCTTCCCAGGGCTTGAGAACCGCTATCAGGCGTGCCTGGCATCGGGGACACCGGGGAGGGTCGGGCACGCGGCTGACCACCGTCCGGCTCTTCCACTTCCTGCAGTTCATGCAGAAAAGGATGATCTCCTGCTGGTCAATGCGGCGCCGAAGTGTTGCGATGACCGCCTGGTCAGCAGCCGGGGGAGGGATCATGTCACGGGATGAAAAGAGGCCTGCGGCTCCAATCAGGCTCTGGTGCGAGATCGCGACCCTGATGCTTCCCTCCCGCACGAGGGAGACGATCCGGGCCGCTGCCGGAACGTCCATATAGACCGAGAAGAGTTCACGGTACGCTTCTTTCTGGACGACCGTCCCCTCGAATGTCTCGATGAGACGGGATACCGAGATCTTCTCGTAGTCTGCATCCGGGTCAATCGCCCCGAACTTCTTTGCCACCTGGACCATTTTCCACTTGAAAAGTGCTGTCCGCTTCATCGCAAGCTGGAGGATCCCCTCCAAGTGCGCAGGGTCGAGGGAAAGCAGCGTCTCCTTCACGTCAGCTGCCTTTACCGCGGGGGGAAGGCGAAGGAAAATGCGGTAGGCATCGATCTCGATCCCGACTGTTGTCCCGAAACGGGCTGAAAGCAGGATGGAGAGGACGCGGGCAAGGGCCTCGTTGGCCTTGTGGCCCGCACAGACATTGCATACAACACCGTCCGGAACGTTCTCGAGGGAAATCAGGGTATCATCCGGGACGGGGGTCCGGTTCCTGTCCATCTCCTCGAGGAATCTCGCTGCAAAGGAAGCCGGATCCTTTCCCGCTGCATAGGACGAAAAGTCCCTTGTCCGCCGGAGCATGGCGACCTCGCGGGCAATCGAGAAGGGGACCGGTATCTGCTCTCCCTCCCAGGACGGGATCTCTCCCTTTACCTTCCGCGCCGGTTCCACGGTGATCCTCCCTTCGTCGATGTCAAGGACCCTCCAGAGCTGTCCCTTCGTGACGAAGACCACGCCCGTATGGATGAAACCGGCAACGAATGACTCATCGAGCGTGCCGACGGTCTTGCGCGATACCATGTCAAAGACTGTCACCTTGCGCTCGTCAGGGATCATCGAGAGGTTGCCGGAGAGGTATCTGCGTGAACGGGCCGATGACCGTACCCGGTCGCCGTCGATCCTGATCAGGTGGTGCTCTGCCATCTGGGCACATACCTCGTCGACAAGGTCTCCTGCATCGGGAAACGGGTAACTCCTGCCCACGATCTCTTTCACCTTCGGCAGCGGGATCTCCCGGTACTCGACTGCAAGGGCAGCGATCTGGTTGGCGAGGACATCTGCTGCGTTTACCGGAATGGTGACCTCTTCGATCTGTCCTGCATGCGCCCGTCGTGCAATCACGAGTGACTCGAGGAGATCGTCAAACCCGGTGGAAAGGACTGTTCCCCTCGACACAACGTCCAGCTGGTGCCCGGCCCTCCCGACCCTCTGCACCAGCCTCATCACCTCGCGGGGAGAGCCGAACTGGATGACGTGTTCTATCCGCCCGATATCGATTCCAAGTTCCATCGATGAGGTTGCGATGAGGCAGCGGACGTCCCCCTTCCTGAACCTTTCCTCGGCCTCGATCCTCACCTCCCGCGAGAGCGACCCATGGTGCACCTCGACGTCTCCCCTCGGGTACAGGCGGTGACCGAGTGCCTCGGCGGTTACCCGGGTGTTCACGAAGATGAGGGTGGACGAATGCCTGTCGATTGCCCCCGATATCCAGTCGCACTGCGAATCGAATGAATCCCCGGCAAATTCCACCCGGATGTCGAGACTCTCTGCAACAGGGACGGAGACTACCGAAAATTCCCTCCTCCCGCAGAGGAACTGCCCGATATCACGGGGATTTCCCACCGTCGCCGAAAGACCTATCCTCTGGAATTCTCCCGCGTACTCCCGCACACGCTCGAGTGCAACGGCAAGCTGTGCCCCCCTCTTGCTCCCCGCCAGCTCGTGGATCTCGTCAACGACAACATACCGAACGCCCGCGAGGTGCTTCCTCATCACCCTGCCCATCAGGAGCGCCTGGAGGGTCTCGGGAGTCGTGATGAGGAGGTCGGGCGGGGAGAGTGCCTGTTTCCTCCGTTCGGTCTGGGTTGTGTCCCCGTGCCGGACTCCGACGGAAAAACCGAGGTTGCTGCACCACCACGAGAGCCGGGAGAGCATATCCCTGTTCAGGGCCCGGAGCGGCGTGATGTACAGCGTCGTGATACCCTGTCCCTTTCCGGTAAGCATCGCGTCAAAGACCGGTATCATGGCACTCTCTGTCTTTCCCGTGCCCGTCGGCGCGATGAGGATGAGGTTCTTTCCTTCCCTCACGAGAGGGATGGCTGCTTGCTGGATTGGAGACAGGCGGGTAAAACCCCGGTCCCTGACCAGCTGGCTCACCCTCGGATCAAGGTTCGGAATCATTGGCATCCTCCTCCAGGAGAGAGAGGGGACCCAGAAAAGTCCCGTCGGAGAGGAATAGTTCGGATGTCGGGATGTCGATGCAGCGGGAAAGGGGGCTGATGGGGTCCCGTATCATGTGCTGGATATCGTACCCTGCGAGTTCGCAGAAGGCAGGCACAAAGAGTGCCCGGGTCACCGTCCCGGACTCATCGCCACCGGGGGGGAACTGAAGGCAGGTCTCGTTCACCCTGGCAAGCAGGTATCCTGCTGCCCTGAGGGCACAGCCAACCTCGTCCCTGACCGAGACCATGACGTGGTGGTGCCCTGCCAGGATCAGGTGTCCCCGGAGGGCCGGGTTAGGGTAGGTGTGACCGTGGAGGTACCCCACTCCATCGACGAGTGCGCCGTCGCGGGGGAACAGTTCATCGGGCCGGAGGAACTCCTCGATACCCGGGTCGTGGTTTCCCGGGAGGACGAAGAACGGAATGATCGACCGGATTTCGTCGAAAAAATCTCTTATTTCCCGCATCTCCTGCCGGGTCGTGAAGGGCACGCCGTGCTTGATGTCCCCGAGGAGGGCGAGCGTGTCCGGCCCTGCCGACTCGATGCAGGCAATGAGCCGATCGATTCTCTCCCTGCTCCTGCTCCTGATATGGACACCCTGGCGGGAGAGGGACGGCTCGATTCCCAGGTGAAGATCGCCTGCCACGAGGACTCTTTCCCGGTTCTCCACAACGAGGGCCGGGCCATCCGGTAAAAATTCCATTTTCATAAGAGCTTGAAGGTTCCCCGGCTCGGCTGGTAACACTCGTCTTCCCTGCAGAGAACTTCGACAGCGCTCAGGACGTCCTGATGGGTAAGACCATGGTTCGCGGCTCTCCGGACAATCTCCTCGAGGGTTATCCCCTCCTTCCCCCCGTGTTCTTTCATTATCGCGAGGACGACCGATTCGGGACTGAGTTCCGATTTTGCCGGAGGACTTTGGGATTGCACGCTCTGCACCGCATCCCTCACGGTTCCGGCAAGGGAACACAGACGCGCGGGATTAAGGCCGTACGAGGTCACGAGCGCCCTGACGAGAGGATCCTCACTGCCAGACCGGAGTGCAGCACCGATCCTTTCGAGACGGTCCAGGGTTGCTTCCGCCGTCCGGAGCACCCATGTATCCCTTGTATAGCGGTCTGCTGCCCTGATGTCGAGAACCCTGAGGATGCACGGGGCAGGTCGTCCTGTCCCGGCGAGGAATGGTTTTCCGACCACGGTGGCAAAGCACGGTGTCTCGAGGGAACAGAGGGTGGCCCTTGCATCCGGTGACTGGGGATCTGCCTGGAGGGAGAATGCCCCGGTCGGGTCAGCCATCCGGGCACGAACCGTTTCGTTCCCGCACCCCTGCCGTTCAAGGAGGGCCCCGCTGACAAAGACCAGGGTGAGGAGTGCACCTCCCGGTGTGAGCACTGCAGGTTCGACCATACCTTCGCGTGAAAACTGCACCGTCGCAGCATTGAACTCCGCTGCAAAAACCCTCTGGAACATCATGCCCTGCTGATACGATGGTTACCCTGCCATAAAGTGCGGCCTGGTACCCCAATGTTAGACTGCTGTGCACATATCCATATTCATGCAAGAAGGGGAGTGCCGGTTCCCGTGATGGGATATGTCAGGATGCTGGTACGTGGCATCGAAAACGGGGAAAATGAGGATTGAATGAGGGGGTGCGGGATGCGCGAAGATGGAAACCCTTCGGGAAACATGCGACTTTTTACAGTGACGAATCGAAAAACAGAGTCCGGATTGTCCATTTTTGCCAATAGTTTTATATAGGGTGACTTACTCCAGTCACTGTACAGGGTTTATATGAGGTCGAAAGGGCTCGCATGCTTCGTTATACTCAGCCTTGTCCTTGTCAGCGTGATCTCCGCTTCCCAGGTACCCTTCCCGGTTGACCCCTCCGGAGAATCCACGCTGATGCCGGTCCGGCAGGTGGACCCGGCACAAGGTCAGGACCAGGGAAGAGTGCAGGGGGGTACACAGGCTATTCCCCTGCAATTTGTGAAAAATGCCGGACAGAGCGACGATGGCGTGGAATACATCGTCCTCACGGACGGCGGGTCTCTCTTCTTTGCCCCCGGCGGTGTGTCGATAAAGCTCGTCACGCCTGACAAACAGACATTCCGGACGACCAGTCTTGGTTATTCATTTTATGGAGCAGATCCTGATCCTGAAATGACAGGACTATTCCCGCGTGAAAGCACGGTGAACTTCCTGCTCGGAAAAGATCCCTCGTCGTGGTACACGGATGTTCCCACTTACGGAGCGATCCTTTACCGCGACCTGTATCCCGGTATTGACCTGGAATATTGTGGAACATCGGACGGGATAAAGAGCGTCTTTACGGTAGCCCCCGGTGCGTCTCCGGATTCTATCATCATTGAATACAGGGGCGTGTCAGGTCTCTCCCTGACAGACGAGGGGGCACTCCGTATCCAGACCCCGGCAGGAGACCTGCTCGAATATCCCCCGGTTGCATACCAGGTCATTGACGGGCAAGTCGTTCCAAGGGACGTTTCGTTTGCCCTGCACGGCAACAACCGGGTTGGTTTCTCGACAGGGTCCTATGACCCGGAGTTCCCGCTCATCATTGATCCTGTCATGAAATACGGGGTCTACCTGAGGGGTGTCGGCCTTGCATACGGCCGCTCTGTTGCGGTGTCCCCGGACGGAAGCGCATTTGTCACCGGTGAGACGTTCCCTGCTCCCTATTCGTTGCAGGGAGAATCGATCGGGCCCCTTGGAGGTGGCATGGATGTTATCGTCGTAAAAGTCAATCCCGAAGGGACAGTCCCCCTCTATGTCACCTACATCGGCGGGAGTGGAAACGAGACCGGATACGGGATCAAGGTTGATGCTTCGGGATATGCCTATGTCACGGGTGTCACGGATTCACAGGACTTCCCCGTGAAGGATGCACTCCAGGGTTACCTGGCCGGAGATACAGATGCTTTTGCCCTGAAACTCTCACCTGACGGATCAAATCCTGTCTTTTCCACGTACCTTGGTGGGACAAGGCCGGATTCAGGGAATGACCTTGCCCTCGACCGGTTCGGAAACATCCTGATTGCCGGTGACACATCGTCGTTCTCGATGCCCGATATCGACCATTCCACTCACACAGTGTACGGCGGAAACCAGGATGCCTATGTCCTCAAGCTGACGGGTGATGGAAAAGAGATCGTATACTCTGAATTTATCGGTGGAAACCAGAAGGATGCCGGCAATGGCGTCGCAGTTGACCGGGACGGCAATGCATACGTCACAGGGGAGACCTCCTCAAAAGACTTCCCGGTCAAAGATGCTTACCAGTCTTCACTGAGCGGGGGAACGTGGAGCGATGCATTCATCACGAAGGTGAGCCCCGGCGGAGAGACCTTCGTGTACTCGACCTATCTCGGGGGTACGCAGATTGACGTGGGTCATGCCATTGCTGTGGATTCGTACGGGCATGCCCACGTCACGGGTTCGACACTGATGAGCGTGTTTCCCGTGAAAAACGCGTTCCAGCCGGTTTCGGGCGGCGCAATGGATGCGTTCTACAGTTATCTCTCGGCCGACGGCAGGGAGCTCCTCTATTCCACCTACCTGGGCGGCTCCTGCAATGACTGGGGTACCGGCATCACGACAGATGTCTACAACACGATCTTCATTACCGGGTCAACCGCCTCTCTCGATTTCCCGCTCGTGGATCCCTTCCAGCCGCGGTTTGGCAATGGTGACCCCAAGGCTACCGATGCCTTCGTGGCAAAATTCTGCCCGTTTGAAACCCGACCCGATTATCTCACATACCTTGGAGGTACGGGATCCGATAATGGTGCATCCGTTGCGACTGACGGGGTGGATGGAGCCTATATTACAGGTTTCACCGACTCTCCCAACTTCCCGTCATCAGACCCCTATCCCCCGGCATTCGAACCGAAGGGACAGGGGGGATTCCTCTTCGTGTTAAGGGACGATGCCTGCACGCCACCATGTGAACTACCCGTTGCCGGTTTCGCGGCAAACCCGGCCAGCGGGCATGTACCTCTCACGGTCAACTTCACCGATACCTCGACTGGTAACCCGGTCATCTGGTCGTGGGACTTTGGTGACGGGGAAACGTCCCCGGATCAGAACCCTGTTCATACCTATACTGCCGAAGGGACCTATACCGTCACCCTCACCGTTACCAACGAGTGCGGACCGAATTCAACCACCAAACAGGAGTACATCCATGTCCTCCCGCCCTGTGTCCCCCCTGTCGCCAACTTCTCCGCCAACCCGACCGAGGGTTACGCTCCCCTCGACGTCACTTTCACCGATGAATCGACCGGTGTCCCCACATCCTGGCAATGGTCCTTCGGTGACGGTGCCACTTCCACCGACAGGAACCCCTTCCACATCTACAACCAGTCCGGGACCTACACCGTCACCCTCACCGTGACAAACGACTGCGGGTCCAACTCGACCACCAGACAGCAGTACATCCATGTCCTCCCGCCCTGTGTCCCCCCTGTCGCCAACTTCTCCGCCAACCCGACCGAGGGTTACGCTCCCCTCGACGTCACTTTCACCGATGAATCGACCGGTGTCCCCACTGAATGGTTCTGGAACTTCGGTGACGGTGTGACATCCGATGACCAGAATCCAACCCATCTTTACACCGAAGCGGGGGTCTACAACGTCACCCTCACCGTGACAAACGACTGCGGGTCCAACTCGACCACCAGACAGGAGTACATCCACGTCCTCCCGCCCTGTGTNNCCCCTGTCGCCAACTTCTCCGCCAACCCGACCGAGGGTTACGCTCCCCTCNACGTCACTTTCACCGATGAATCGACCGGTGTCCCCACTGAATGGTTCTGGAACTTCGGTGATGGTGCCACCTCCGATGACCAGAATCCAACCCATCTTTACACCGAAGCGGGGACCTACACCGTCACCCTCACCGTGACAAACGACTGCGGGTCCAACTCGACCACCAGACAGGAGTACATCCACGTCCTCCCGCCCTGTGTCCCCCCTGTCGCCAANTTCTCCGCCAACCCGACCGAGGGTTACGCTCCCCTCAACGTCACTTTCACCGATGAATCGACCGGTGTCCCCACATCCTGGCAATGGTCCTTCGGTGACGGTGCCACCTCCACCGACAGGAACCCCTTCCATACCTACAACCTGTCCGGGACCTACANCGTCACCCTCACCGTGACAAACGACTGCGGGTCCAANTCGACCACCAGACAGGAGTACATCCACGTCCTCCCGCCCTGTGTCCCCCCTGTCGCCAACTTCTCCGCCAACCCGACCGAGGGTTACGCTCCCCTCAACGTCACTTTCACCGATGAATCGACCGGTGTCCCCACATCCTGGCAATGGTCCTTCGGTGACGGTGCCACCTCCACCGACAGGAACCCCTTCCACGTCTACAACCTGTCCGGGACCTACACCGTNACCCTCACCGTGACAAACGACTGCGGGTCCAACTCAACCACCAGACAGGAGTACATCCACGTCCTCCCGCCCTGCGAAATGCCGGTAGCCGACTTCCTGGCACACCCGACATGGGGATTCGTACCGCTCTGCGTCTCGTTCTTTGATACATCCACCGGCAACCCGTCATCCTGGTACTGGGAATTCGGTGACGGTGCCACCTCCAGCGAAAAGAACCCCGTTCACCTCTACTCGCAGACGGGGACTTACAATGTCACCCTCACCGTGACAAACGACTGCGGGTCCAACTCGACCACCAAACAGGAGTATATCACCGTCGTCCCACCCTGCGATCTGCCTGTTGCCAATTTCTACGGGAACCCGAGGACGGGGACCAATCCGCTCCTCGTCGAGTTCTGCGACCTCTCGACGGGCGGGATCATCAGCTGGCACTGGGACTTCGGTGACGGTGCCACTTCCGAGGAACAGAACCCCATCCACATCTACGAGCAGGCCGGCAACTACACTGTTACACTCACCGTGACAAACGACTGCGGGCCAGACACGGAGACAAAGACAAGTTATATCACGGTCTCACAATCTCCGTCCGGTCCGCCGGTCGCATATTTTGCGACGAATACGACCCTGGGAATCGTCCCGCTCCCCGTGGCATTCTACGACCTCTCGTATGGGAACCCTGCAACATGGCAGTGGGACTTCGGTGACGGTGGTACCTCCACCGACAGGAACCCGGTACATGTGTACCGTTCTGCCGGAACCTTTTCCGTCTCCCTCACCGTGGCAAACCCCAATGGAACCAGCACGTTCACCCGTCCCGAGTATATTACCGTGCTGAGCCCGATCGGAGGTGATACCGGCTACTTCCGTGTCCATTGCAACGTTGACGGGGCCACAGTTCACTTCAACCAGGACTACAAGGGACAGATCCAGGACGGGATCCTTCTCGTGATGGTATACCTGACAGGATCTCCCTATACCAGTTACACCGTGGCCAAAGAGGGCTATTACCCGGTGACCCAGCCGATCACAGCCTACCCGGCAAAGGACCAGACCGTTGACCTCTATGCGGTCCTCGAACCAATCCCGAGCATCAATTACACGGTCACCGCGACCGCAGGGCCAAACGGGACGATCAATCCCAGCGGGACCATGACGGCTCCCGCCGGATCGAGCATCGACTTTACCATCGTTCCGGATACGGGGTATAATCCCCGGAGCCTTTCCCTCGACGGAGTAGACCTTGGGGCGCTCCGCAGTTACCGCCTGTCGGATATCCAGGCAAACCATACCCTCCATGCGGAGTTCGAGAAGGCTATCTTTGGTATCACTGCTCTTCCGTCCGAGAACGGGACGATCGTCCCCTCCGGGCTGACCCTCGTGCCCTACATGGAGAGCCGCGACTTCCAGATTGTCCCCGACTCCGGTTTCTACACCGCAGGCCTGTACATTGATGGCGTCGGCGTTGCACCTGTCCCGGTCTACACGTTCTCCAATGTCGTGTCCAACCACACGATATCCGCAGTATTCCTGCCCGAAGGATCACTCACGTTCTATATTGATGCAGTTGCCGGTGAGGGTGGCACCATCTCTCCCTCGGGTCTCGTCAGTGTCGCGGGCGGAAGCAACATCACTTTCACCATGACACCCCTGACCGGTTACTACACGAAGAACGTGATGGTCGACGGGGACAGCAAGGGGGCCCAGGAAACATGGACGTTTACCAATGTCGTGTCCAACCACACGATCAGCGTCACCTTCGAGAAGTCAGGAGGTGGCGGTGGCGGCGGTGGTGGAGGCGGTGGCGGTGGCGGCGGTGGCCCCTTCGTCACCCCGACCCCGACCGCAGTGCCCACCTCCCAGGCCACCGAGACGGAAGGCTACGAGAGCGGGGGTACCGTGACAATCGCCAATGCGACGCCGACCCTGACCACCGTTCCGACAGAAACCCCGGCAGAAGAAGAGACCACAACCGTGGCGACAACGACCATCCCGCCGGCTACCCCCTACTGGACCGGGTTCTCCCTCTACTGGCTGCTGCTCCTGCTGATCGTCATCGCAGTCCTTGCCGCAGTGGGGTATTACTACTGGAAGAAGGAACAGGCAAAAGTGGCCCTCTTTGAAGAGGAGGGCAGGTAAATTCATTTTCCTTCTCTTTTAATTTTTTTAAATTACCTGTTTTGGGTAATTCCCGGAATATCCATCCGGGCCTCCGATCCCCAAAACACGATCAACCCCTTCCTCCGGTTCCATGGGGGGACACATCTGCCAAACAATAACACCTTTCTCCTCCTGCCGCAGATATACTGGAGATATACCCCGCGGCAGGAAAAACCGGAGGTACATGATGGAAGAGAACAACCTGATCTGGATCGAGAAGTATCGCCCGGTCAGGCTGGCGGACATCGTCGGCCAGGACCAGATTGTCGAGCGGCTCAGCTCGTACGTCCGGACAGGGAACCTGCCGCACCTCCTTTTTACCGGGAGTGCAGGGGTGGGAAAGACCACTGCTGCCGTTGCCCTGGCACGGGAGTTTTTCAAAGACTCATGGCACATGAACTTCCGGGAACTCAATGCCTCTGACGAGAGGGGGATCGATGTCGTCAGGAACCAGATAAAACAGTTCGCCCGGACATCGCCTCTCGGCGGGGCAGGTTTCAAGATCCTCTTTCTCGACGAGGCGGATGCTCTCACTCCCGATGCACAGGCAGCCCTCCGCAGGACGATGGAGAGCTATGCCTCCACCTGCAGGTTCATCCTCTCGTGCAATTACTCCTCCCGCATCATCGACCCGATCCAGAGCAGGTGTGCCATCTACAGGTTCAGGAGTCTCTCTCCGGAAGCCATCACGAAGGAGATCCTGAGAATAGCCGAGAACGAGAAACTGACTATTACCGGGGAGGCGATTGATGCCATCATAGAGATAGCGCAGGGTGATATGCGAAAAGCCATCAATGCCCTCCAGGGTGCTGCAATCCTGTCACCCGAGATCACCGGGGACATGGTCTACGCCATCACTGCCACGGCCCGCCCCGACGAGATAGAGGATCTCCTCTCGACTTCCCTTTCCGGCGACTTCGAAGGGGCAACGGCAATTCTCCACCGCCTCCTCAACGACAGGGGGATTGCGCCCAACGAGCTGATAAACCAGTGTTACCGGGCCCTCACCAGGCGTGACATGGAGGAGGATATGAGGGTTGCACTCATCGACCAGCTGGGCACGACCGATTTCCGGCTATCCGAGGGCGCAAGCAGCGACATCCAGATGGAGGCCATGATCGCCCGGTTCGTTCTCCTGGCACGCAAGAAATGAAGAGAAAAGAACCCGCCCCCGATACCGAGGCAGACGCGGAGGTCATCGACCGCGACGCGGACTGGAGCCGGTTCCTCAAGAGCAGGTACAGGAAACAGCTCTCGGAACTCGCCCGCGAGTATCCCTACAGGCGTTCCATCGAGATCGATTACCGGGAACTCGAGAGCTACGGCAAGACCGGTCTCCGCATGGCCGATGAACTCCTCGAGAACCCGGGCAAGGTCATCGAGGACGTCAGGAACGCGATCAGGAACCACCAGCTCATCAAGGGGAAGGACGGAAAACCCACCGGGGATGTCAATGTCCGGTTCATCAACCTCCCCCGGAAGATCGGTATCCGGCATATACGCTCCGATCATATCAACAAGTTCATCAGCGTCGAGGGAATCCTGCGCAAGACAACCGAGGTCCGCCCCCGCATCGTCCAGGCAGTCTTCCGGTGCCCTGCCGGCCACATCACGATCAAGGAGCAGGGGTACGGGCGGTTCCGTGAACCCGACGGGTGCGCAACGGAAGGGTGCACGTTCAAGAAACTCGAACTGATGCCCAGGCGTTCCCGGTTCATCGACTCCCAGAAGATACGGATCCAGGAATCCCCCGAAGGGCTCCGGGGGGGAGAACAACCCCAGACGCTGGACGTGGACGTCACGGACGACCTGACCGGGAAGGTCGCCCCGGGGGACCGTGTCGTGATCAACGGTATCCTGCGCTCGGTCCAGCGTGTCACCCACGGGGAGAAGAACACCGTCTTTGACATCTACCTGGAGTGCAACTCGATCGAGATAGCCGAAAAGGAGTTCGAGGAGGTACAGATAGACGAAAAGGACGAGGAGACTATCCTTGCCCTCTCCCGCGACCCCCAGATCTACCGCAAGATCGTCCACTCCATCGCACCCACCATTTACGGGAACGAGGACGTGAAGGAGGCGATCGCGCTCCAGCTCTTCGGGGGTATCGCAAAGGAAATGCCCGACGGGAGCCATCTCCGCGGGGATATCCACGTCCTCCTCATCGGGGACCCCGGTATTGCCAAGAGCCAGCTGCTGCGGTACGTCGTCAAGCTGTCCCCACGCGCCATCTATACGAGCGGCCAGTCATCGACGTCTGCAGGGCTCACGGCAACGGCAGTCAAGGACGAGTTCGGGGACGGGCGGTGGACGCTCGAGGCAGGAGCACTCGTCCTTGCTGACATGGGTATCGCAGCCGTCGACGAGATGGACAAGATGCAGAAAGAGGACCGCTCCGCCCTGCACGAGGCAATGGAACAGCAGTCAATCAGCGTCGCGAAGGCCGGGATCACGGCGACCCTCAAGTCACGGTGCGCACTTCTCGGTGCTGCCAACCCAAAACTCGGCAGGTTCGACGACTATCTCCCGATCCACGACCAGATCAACATGCCCGGGTCTCTCCTCTCGCGTTTTGACCTCATTTTCAAGATGAGTGACAAGCCCGACCACACCCGGGACAGCGCGATCGCATCCCACATCCTGAAGGCACACAGCATCGGCGAGACGATCGCCCAGCACCGGCACTCCCCCATTCCCGGCGTGGACGACAAGTACATCGAGGAACAGCTCAAGCCCGTGACCCCCGAGATCGATCCCGGTCTCTTCCGGAAGTACGTTGCCTATGCCCGCCGGACCTGCTTCCCCCGCCTGACGGAGGAGGCAAGGGAAGCGCTTTCTGCGTATTACATGCAGTTGCGGGACCTTGCGGCAGGATCGGACAAGCCGGTTCCCATCACGGCACGCCAGCTCGAGGCCCTTGTACGCCTTGCCGAGGCCAGCGCCCGGATACGCCTCTCGCAGGAGATCGGGAGGGAGGACGCAGAACGGGTCATCAAGATCGTTGATGCCTGCCTCCGCGAGGTCGCCTACGATCCAAAGACGGGGACGTTCGAGATCGACCGCGTCTCCAGCGGTATCACGAAAGGCAGGCGTGACCTGATCAGGACGATCAAGCAGACGATCCGGCAGATCCAGAAGGACACGGGCAACGACCGGGTCGCCGTGGCAGAGCTGATGGATATCCTCGTTCCCCAGGGCTTCTCGCGCGAGGAGATAAAAGCCCAGATCGAGCTCTTCCTGCGGGAAGGCGAGGCAATGGAACCCAAATCCGGGTTCATCAAGCTCATCTGAAGTATCCACCCCTTTTTTGCTCCCCGGCGCCAACCGGTACCGCATGATAAGTGCGCGAGAAAAGGCCATATTCGAGGCAGGGATAAAGCTTGGCGCCCTCTATCACCAGTGGGTCGGGTCGCCGGTCAGCCCGCAGACGGCAGCCACCCTCGAGCGGGCAATCGAGGCCAGTGTATCGCTCCAGCCGTTCGTGGAAAGAGTTACCGTGCATCTGGACAGGAACCTCATGGCGCCAAACACATTCGGGTACTCGGAACTTTCCGGCCTGATGTTCGATGTCGAGATCGTGACCCGTGTCGACGGTGTGGCGTGCCGGGCGAAATTGCGGCGGGACGGGACCTATCCCCTCATGGAGATCGTGGAGTAAATGTCCAGGCCGTCGTCTCCCGTCACGGACGACCATATCCACATCGACCCCCGGAACGGCAGGGGGCTTGCAGCAGCCCGTGACTTCTTCCGGTCAGGCGGGACCCACATCTTCCTTGTCAGCAAACCCTCCTCATCGTTCGGTATTCTTCCCCTGTGTGGTGAAGACTTCCGCCCCGTCTTTGAAGAGACGCTCTCGGTTGCGGAAATGGTTTCCGGCACGGGTGTCGTCGTCTTCCCCGTCCTCGGGGTGCACCCGGCAGAGATCACGCGGCTGCTGGAACATGTGCCTCTCGAAAGGGCAGCTGGCATCATGAAGGAGGGGATCGATCTCGCGGCCCGTTTCGTGGAAGAAGGCCGGGCTGTGGCCATCAAGAGCGGCAGGCCGCACTACGAGGTCCCGGCAGATGTCTGGACCGCGTCCTGCGAGGTGCTCTCCTATGCATTCGAACGTGCGGGCGAGGCCGGGTGTGCCGTCCAGGTCCATGCCGAGAGCGGAGACTGTGCCGACATGCGGGAGATGGCATCCTCTGCCGGCCTCGATCCCGGCAGGGTTGTCAAGCACTATGCAGTCCCCTCGACGCCCCTCGTCCCTTCCCTGATCGCAACGCATCCCGCAGTCCCGGATCTCTGCAGGCAGGGACGGGCATTCATGATGGAGAGCGATTACATGGACGAGAATACCCGGCCCGGTGCAGTGATCGGGCCGCGTTCCGTTCCGCGCGTGACCCGGAAACTCCTCGAAGCCGGAGAGATTGACGAGGACAGCGCGTACCGTGTCCATGCCGAGACCCCCTCGCGGGTCTACGGCGTCGAGATAAGCCTCTGAAATACCCGCTGTTGCAGTATTAATACTCCTTCCGACCAACGTTATTCAAATGTACATGAAGGTTCACCGGACCCCGAAAGGGGAAGAGGTGGTTGCAGTGTGTGACCGGGAACTCATGAATACCACTCTTTACCGGGAAGGAGTCGAGATTCACATCCGTGGAGAGTTCTACGGGGATCATACCGTGAGTGCCGACGAGGTCAGAAAGGCCCTTGTCAATGCCGACAACGCAAACCTGATGGGCGAGAGAACGGTCGCTCTTGCACTCGAGATGGGGCTCATCAGCCGGTCTTCATGCCTCATGCTCGGGGATGTCCCCCACGCCCAGATATTCCGGATCTAGAAGAGATGTCCATCCAGGATTCAATATGCCCCCTCTGCGGGAAACCATCGCCACGGGGCGAGGTCTGCGGGCCGTGCCGGGTCGCAAAGATCCAGTGGCTGGAGTGCCCGTCCCGCGTGCAAGTCGTCGTGTGCCCCACGTGCGGCGCCCGCCGCGAGGCAGGTACATGGTCGGACCTGCCCTGGGAAGCTGCCGACCTGGTCGGGTCGCTCGTCCGGAGGTCGCTCGTCTTCCACCCTGAATTAAGGGACGTGGACGTCGATCTCGCCGTGCGGGAAAGGAGTGTCAACCGGAGCACCGTGGAATGTACCATCCGGGGAAGACTCTTCTCTGTCCCTGTCGAGGGATCCTGCACCGTCGAGGTGGAATGGAAGAAGGAACAATGTGACCGGTGTTCCCTCATCAGCGGCAGTTACTACGAGGGGATCGTCCAGGTGCGGGGTACGGGCAGGAGACCATCCCCCCGGGAGATCGAGGAGTCACGCCGCATCGCCGATGCAATCCTTGGATCCCTGAATGCTGCCGGCGAGAGGCTTGCCTTCATCTCGAAGTGGGACGAACACCGTGACGGTCTTGACATCACAGTCGGATCGCAGCGCCTGGGCCGGGAGATTGCGTCGGGAATCACGCAGACGCTGGGGGGCAGTGTTTCCACGCACCCCAAGCTCGTTGGCGAGAAGGCAGGAAAGCAGATATTCCGCGTCACCTACTCGGTCCGCCTCCCCCGGTACTCCCGCGGGGATATCCTCGTCGTGCGGGGGAAGTATGTCGAGGTCATCGGGGTCGAGGGGCGCCTCTTCCGCTGCATCGACATCGAATCAGGGACCACAAGACTCTTTAGGGAGGGGCAGATCGAGAGAAGAGCCGGACGGAGAGAGGATTCCACCCTCTGGCAGGTCATCTTCCGGGACCGCGACCTGCTCGGGCTCATGGACCCCTCGACCGGCATCACCCGCGAGGTCCTTGTGCCCGCAAAGGGTGTTTTTCCCCCCGGCTCGGGTGTGCACGTCTTTTTCGACGGGGAGAGACCGGTCATCCTCCCGTGATAACCATGATGAGGGTTCGCGAGGTAGCACGAGGGGACCTGTCCCGTATCAGGGACGAAGACTGGGTGGACTGGTCCCGCCGGCCCTTCGTCCGGGGGGATGTCGCGTATGTCCCGGTCAGGGACGGGTTCTCTTTCTCGTCGATCCTCCCCGATCCCCAACCCTGCCGGGGAAGGGGATATACCATGATAGGGACGGTAGCCGTGTTCCACGGGAAAGAGAAGCCCCGGGATGCTGATGTCAGGGCAGTCGAAGTGTCCAGGAAACCGACGGCTGTCCTCTGGATTCCCTCGTCCGCGGGGCAGAGGAGAAAACCCCGTGCCCACGTCCTGGCCGGGACGCCCGGGGAAGTGGTGCACAGGGAATGCGGCATAACCTACTTCCTCGACCCGTCCCGTATCATGTTCTCCGCAGGGAACAGGGGTGAGAAAGAGAGGCTCCGGAAGATGGTCCGGCCCGGCGAGAAGGTCGCGGACATGTTTGCCGGGATCGGCTACTTTTCGCTCCCCGTTGCCGTGCAGGGTGCAAAGGTCCATGCCATGGAGATCGATCCCGATGCCTTCTCGTTCCTTGTCAGGAACATCAGGGCAAACGGGGTTGCAGACCTCGTCGTCCCGCAGCTCGGGGACTGCCGATCCTGCCTCTCCGGGACATACGACAGGATCATCATGGGGCACTTTGACTCCTGCCTTTACCTGGACTGTGCTCTCTCCCACGTGCGTGAAGGCTCCGTTCTCCATGTCCATACCGCCGGGGACGCGTCCGGTCCCATCAGGGATTTCCTGGCAGGCAGGGGGATCCCTGCCACGGTTGAGACCCGCAGGGTAAAAAAACTGGGCCCGCGTATATGGCACTGCGTGCAGGACGTGACGATAGGATGATGCACTATTCTCCCCTGGCGGGAAAAGAGGTCGTGCTCGGCGTGTGCGGCAGTATCGCGGCGGTGGAGACTGTCCGGCTCGCGCGTGCCCTGCAGCGCAGGGGTGCGTGCGTCCAGGCGGTGATGAGCCGGGCAGCCTGCGATATCATCAGTCCCCATGCACTCACGTATGCGACCGGGAGACCCACAATCACGGCCATCTCGGGCATGGTCGAGCACGTGCGCCACTGTGGCGACGGCGGATCCGCAGATCTCCTGTTGATCGCCCCTGCGACTGCCAACACTCTCTGCAAGATTGCTGCGGGGATCGATGACACGCCGGTCACCACGTTCGCGACCACGGCAATCGGGAGGGGTATGCCTGTCGTCGTTGCACCGGCAATGCACGAATCGATGTACCGCCACCCCGGTGTCAGGCGGTGTCTCGAAACCCTCGGGGAATGGGGCGTTGTCGTTGCCGGGCCACGGATCGAGGAAGAGCGGGCAAAAATTGCCGACATGGAGGAGATCATCCTGCTGTGCGAGCGCGAGCTCTCGGGAAAACCGCTCTCCGGCCGCCACGTGCTCGTCACGAGCGGGGCCTGCCAGGAAAGGGTCGATGACGTGCGCATCCTGACAACACGGTCTTCGGGCAGGATGGGGCAGGCACTCGCCCTCCAGGCATTCCGGCTCGGGGCGCGGGTGACCGTCGTGCACAGCGCCAGCCTCCCCCTCGTTGAAAATATCCGGGTATCGGACGCTGCAGGAATGGGGGAGGCGGTCCGCAGGATCTGCAGCACAGATCCCCCGGACCTCTTCATATCGGCAGCCGCGGTCTCCGATTTTGCGCCGGAACCCTTCCCCGGAAAGATACCGAGCGGCAACGCGGTGACAATCGACCTTCGCCCGCTTCCCAAGATCATTGACGAGGTCGCGGGACACTTCGGTATTCCCACGGTTGCCTTCAAGCTGGGGCGAAACGCCGTTGCGCAGGGGAATGCCATGCTGAAGGGAAACATAGGGATCGTCGTTGCCAACGAACCGGACGCCATCGGGCAGGATACCGCTTCCGTGACGATCCTGTCCCGGAACGGTCCTCCCCGGCATGTCGAAGGGAAAAAGGAAGACATCGCCGCAGAGATCCTCTCGGTGGCCATCGGGACTTTTTCCCTCTCCCGGGTAACCTGACCGGATAAACCTGCCCGGCAGGTCAGATACTTATCCTCCGGTTGCATAATGAGAGGTACATTCCTGCTCAAAGCCAGGAGATCTGATGTTCCATGACACCGTGCGCTTCTGCCACCAGTCCCGGTCACCTCTCCGGGTATTTCCGGCCTGTCTATGGACCCACACCGGCAGACACCGGGAGCCTCGGTGCCGGGATCGTAATCAGGGAAGGCGTGACAGTCACAATCCGGCCGGCTGAAGAGACGAATGTCATTGTCGAGAGGCGGGATCCCCGTGACGGGAGGATTGTCGAGGTGACCGGGTCCTCACCCCCGGTGGAATACCTCCTCTCGCGGCTCGGTGTCAGGGCACGGGTCAGGACGGTCTGTTTCCTCCCCATCGGGGCTGGTTTTGGCCTCTCTGCCGCTGCCCTCCTTGCGACCGCGGTCGCAGCAGACGCCCTCTTTGACCTCTCCCTTTCTCCCCCGGAACGTGCCAGTCTTGCCCACGAGGCGGAGCTCGCGTTTCATACGGGTCTTGGTGACGTTGCGGCATGCACGGGTGGGGGCCGGGACTGCAGGAAGGGTCCGGGGATCGCTGCTTCCATCGAGCGATCCTTCGATGTTGTCGAACCGCTCTGTGCCCTCGTCTTCGGGCCGCTTCCCTCTCCCGGGATTCTCCAGTCACGGGAAGCCATGGAAAGGGTCACTGCAGCCTTTCCGGATCGGTGCCCGGGAGACGTGGATGACTTTTTCCGGCTTTCCCGCGGGTTTGCCGAGAAAAGCGGGCTGATGACACCCGAGGTCCGGCAGGCTCTGGCTGTATGTGATGGCGCGGGTATCGATGCAACGATGACAATGCTTGGAAACGGCATCTTTGCATACGGAAAGGGAGCCCCCGGTCTGCTCGCATCCATGGGCGAGGTGTTCCTGCTGCACCCGGCCGATAACGGTCCACGCCTCGTGGAGGTGAGGCGGTGATTCCTCCGGATCACCCGCGGTACCGCTCCCTGCTCGCGAGGGAACGGATCGCCCGGTACGCGGCCGGGGGCATTGTCACCCTCGAGGGACTTGCAGCCCACGGGCGCGGGGAGGCATTCGATTACCTCATCGGGGAACGGACGACCGAGAGCGCACTCCTGGCAGAAAGAACGGCGGCCGCGCTCCTCCTGTGTGCGGAGCGGCCCGTGATCTCGGTCAACGGCAACACGGCCGCGCTCGCCGCTGACCAGGTTGCACGGCTCCAGCAGGTGTCCGGCGCCCGCGTGGAGGTGAACCTTTTCCACAGGAGCGAGGAGCGGATACAGAAGATTACAGCGCTGCTCGAGGACGCGGGGGTTACCGTCGGGAAGGGGAGAGCCGAGCGGCTCCTTCCCCTCTCGCATGACCGTGCATTCTGCTTGAGGGACGGTATCTACTCTGCAGATACGGTTCTCGTTCCCCTCGAGGACGGTGACCGGTGCAGTGCGCTGCGTACCATGGGGAAGACGGTGATCGTCATCGACCTCAACCCGCTCTCCCGGACAGCACGGACGGCAAGCCTCACGATCGTGGACGAGCTGACGCGGGCTTTACCGCACATAACAGAGGCATGTGGTGTCCTTTCCCGGGAGGAGGCACTGTACCTGTGCAGCTCGTACGACAACAGAAAGTTTCTTTCCGACGCACTGGCAGAGATCCAGAGGAGGCTTGCACGTGCTCTGGATTGAAAAATACAGGCCCGGATCATTTGAGGAGATTGTCGGGCAGGAGAGAGTCGTCGGGCGAATGTCCCATTTTGCCGCCGCCCGCTCCGTACCCCACATGATCCTGGCAGGACCGCCCGGGACGGGGAAAAGCGTGAGCGTGGAATGCCTGGCAAACGCACTCTACGGCGATTTTGCTCACGAGAACCTCACCGTGATCCCGACCTCTGACCTCTTTTCCCAGGGCAGGAAGTTCCTCGAGCGCGAGGAGAGGTATGCGCACCTTTACCGCCCGGAGGAGAGCGTGCTCTCGAATTTCAAGAGGATTATCCGGGAATATGCAAGCTTAAAACCGCTGGATGCAGAATTCAAACTCCTCGTCTTCGAGGGCGCATCGTCCCTCCCCCGGGAGGCGCAGCAGGCGTTGCGCCGGATCATGGAGCGGTCCTCGCGCACGTGCAGGTTCGTCTACTGCACCTGCCACCCCTCGGCAATCATCCCTGCAATCGCCTCGCGCTGCCTGCCTCTCTTCTTCTCCCCGATCCCCGACGATCTCGTTGCATCGCACCTCCGCATGATCATCGATCGCGAAAGGGGTCCCGAAAACACGGTGGGAGACGATGACCTCGGCCTCGTCGTTGCTGCAGCGCACGGGGACCTGCGCAAGGCAGTCATGCTTCTCCAGGTACTCGCGGAGACCGGCAGGGAGAGCGGTTTTCGTGCTCTCTCGGAGAGCGAGACAGGACAGATTGCCCTCGCAGCCTTTTCTGCAATCCGGAACGGAGACTTCCCTGCAGCCTGCAGGAGAGTCGAAAACCTCATGATCGAGTACGGGCTTTCGGCCCGGGAAGTGCTCCGTGAACTCTCATCGGCCGCGAAACGTGACTTCAATGACCCCCGCATCGCGACTGTTCTCGGTGACGGGGATGCAAACCTCATCCACGGGCATAACGAGTTCATCCAGTTAAACGCCGTGGTCGTAAAACTCGCAACGATCGTCAGGGAGAACCAGGGGCCCGCAAATTTCCCTGACCTGCAAGCATCTTCTTGATCCGCTCCTTCTTTTCCATGGCCGCAGTGGCCGCCTCCCCGACAGCCCTTTTCATCTCCTCAAAGTCACGGTGGGTTGAATCGACAACCACCTTGACGGGTGTATAGGCAGATTCGCGGAAACGGGGGACGAAATCCACGATCTTTCCCCCGGTCCGGAGGAACGCCCCGGGTTTTCCCTCCACGACTTCTCCCACCCTCTCCACCTTCACCCCTGCCCCGCGGATGACACCTGCGACCCGGTCTGCTGCACCGGGGGGCACTGTGATGAGGAGAGAGTCAAGCGAGACCCCCAGGAAGTCAATCGAGAGCTCTTCGAGGAGTCCGTAAACATCCTCCTGGACGAGTCCCCCGACCTTCTCCTCGTCGATGACAACCCTGCACCCGGCTGTCGCGGCAAGTTCGTGGGCGTCACCGCGGAGCCCGCCGTTCGTCACGTCCGTCATCGCATGGATCTCCCGGAGTACGGGACTTGCAAGGAGCGCCTCGCATGCCTGGAGGAAGTGGAGGTTGATCGTGTGCTTCACGACATCGGGGAAACCGGAATAGAGGGCAGCAGTTGCAATGGTCCCCCCGCCTGCACCCTCTGTCATCAGGATGACGTCTCCCGGACGTGCTTCGCGGCGGGCCGTGAGGTGGTCCGCGATCCCGACAGATCCCACGCAGCCCGTCATGCGGGAGCCAAGGACCATGTCGCCCCCGATGCGGAGTGTCGAGCCCGAGACAAGGGGAATTCCCATCGACTCGCCGACGGTGCAGACTCCGGCCGTGTAATCGAATATCTTCGCGACGTCCCCGTTGTCGGCAACGTGGATATCGGAGAAGAGGAGGAGCGGGCGGGCGCCCATGACGTAGACGTCCCGGAGCGTCGCCCTCGTTGCGTGAAACCCGGCAAGGAACGGGAAGTCCGAGAGACGGGAATGCATCCCGTCAACGGTGCAGACCAGGAACCGCGGCACCCGGTCTCCCGCAGAGGGGATGGCAACCGCCCCGGCGTCGTCCATCTCGTCCACCCCAACGGACGCGGATGTTTTCCCGATAATTCTTGCTATCTGGCGGTGGGCAAAAAAGTCCCCTGTACCCCGGGAACCGACCCCGAACTCACCCATGGAGACTCCTGACTCCCGGAATGAGAAGAGGTCTCCGGAGAGTCCGGTCGTATTGCGGACTTCCGCGATGACTGCCCCTGCAAACGCCTCGATGTAATTGTCCGGCGCACCCGGCTTGTATTCCCTGATGCGCTGCACGAGTTTCTCCCGGACCTCCCTTTCCGTCGCCCCGGACGAGAGCGCACGGCGGGTGAACTCCTCCACGTCCATGCCTGTCATGTAGAACGTCGAGGGTCATAAGGAAAAGCCCTGGTGCCTTCAGATGGGTAATCCCGGAATGATTAACGATCCGCCGGGGTCGCTTTCCCTTCTCTGTCATTTCGTCCTGATGAGTGGCATGAACGGATTTTTTGCCTCCCGGAGTACCGGGTTGGTAAATCAGGAGATGAAAGGTTCTCTTTATCCAAAAGTGACTGCTGGGACCGCAGGCGGTTTTTATTGAAAAAAGCGGTGAAACTATACCTTTCCTTGAAAAAATGAGCGTATTTAACCCGGCACCTGACTCCCTTCCCCTGCCTTCCACGTGTGGACGAGCGGGGGTATCTCGATCCTGTCCGGGAACGTCTCCACGTAACCGTCAGGGAACCGGATTGTCGTCACGGAAGGCGAGAGGTCAGCTGTAACCAGCGGTGCAAACCAGTACGTTTTCAGGATCTTTTCACCCGCGGCAAAGGAGAGCCCCGGGGTACGGGCCGTCATAGTCCCGTTGCTGCTGCTGACCTGTGCAAACGAGTCGACTGACAGGTGCACGCTGTTGCTGTTGACAGAGATAACGGTGACCGGTTTTCCGAAGTTCGATTCCAGTGCTTTCTTCAGCTCGGCCGCAGGATCCACCAGCCGGAGGTAGACTGCGATGTACTCGAGCCAGTCAAGGTGATACGCGAAACGAATATCTGCCTTCCCGTCCTGCCGGATGGATATGTCCAGTGACTCGGATGTCATGGCATTTGCCGGGATCGCGACCAGCACCAGCAGGATCACGATTGCCACGGGCCATGCAGAGGTGTGCATATGTGAGACCTCCTTTGTGTGAGGATGGTGCTGCGGGCGGGATAAATTTTCTCCCCATGCTCTTTTGGGCTTTTTTATGGCGGACGTGGCGATATCCTCTTTACCGAGCACGCCTATACCCAGAGTTATCCATGCGAATGAAACACCTGGCCGCCTGCCTGCTTGTGGCCTGGGTCCTGCTGGTCATCGGGTTCATGATCCTTGCCCGGACACTCGACCTCGAGATCTTTTTCGTCCTCTGGCTGATTGGAATCCTCGTGGTTGTCGAGCTGGCCTCTGATCATTTCGCCAACCCGCGCCATCTCCAGGTACAGAAATTCGTGATCGCTGCAGGCGTCGTGCTCTTTGGTGCAATTGTGGCACGCAAGGTCCTGGAGATACTCGCCCGATGATACGAAGGACCATTCTTGCTGCAGGAGTCCTGCTGGGCATCCTCTGCCTTGCCATCGCCGGGATGCATGCCTTCTCACCCCTTCTCTACAGCCCTGCTTTTGACTCCCGTGCTCCGGACCATGTCAACCCCCTCGCGCTCAAACACGTCACATCCGAGAGGAGTGCGCGGATCATCCCGCTCGTTGCAGACATCATAGGAACCCCGGGTTCCCTCGTCCTGAATATAAAGTCGGGAGATTTCGCGAGCGCTTCCCGTGACCTGCAGGAGTACCGCGATTCTCTCCGGAACCTCGATACACTCGTCATCCAGCTGGACCTTGACGAGGGTGAAATTGCCAAGTTCAGGCGGGCGGGGCGGGAAAATGCGCAGATCCTTGCAGAGCTCCTGAACGGAACGGAGAGGTGGGACGACCTCAAAACTCTCGAAGTGCGGTTCAGGGAATCGGGCGATACCGCGATGGAGACAAGCGTCAGGTACGAAGGAGAGACGTTGAAGCGGAAAATCCAGGACCTCTACAGGGAGTACCTCGAACAGGACGATGTCATTCTCTCGACGGGAGAGAAGTTCGAGCTCGATACCTCGGGACATAAAAAGAGTATCACGGAGTTCCGCGAGATTGTCAACAGCATCACCGCCGGCGATGAGGAGAAGGAGGGAACCCTGGCGGGTCCCGGTGACCTCCCTGTATCCCTCAATGTCTCACCCGACCGGGCCTCCTACGGGGATACTGTCCGGATGGAAGGACAGGTAAAAGCAGCAGGCAGCAACAACATCGGGGACATCGCGCTCTTTGTCGATTCAGCAAGGAACGTAACGCTTCGGACCGGACCGGACGGGTCTTTTTCCCATTCCTACCGCGTGGAGAGGGACCGTGCCGGCACCCATACCGTCTTTGCCGTCTACGAAGGGTCACTCTTCTCCCCCATCGAGTCGTTTACCGTTGAAGTCATTCCCTCCTTCCTGCAGCTTGAGCCACCCCGTGTGCAGAGCGGCAAGGTTCTCTGCCAGGGAACCCTTTTTGCCGGATCGCAACCCGTGACGGGAGCACCTGTCGAAATCCGTGCAGATGGAAAGCGGGTTGCCACGGCGCAGACGAAGGATGATGGTACATTCTCCGCGCAAGTCCGCCTTGAACCGGGTACCTACAGTGTCCGGGCGCAATTCGAGGGGGAGGGCTTCCCTCTCCTCCCCTCCGGAAGCGAATCCTACGAGGTACTCGTCCCGGTACCTCCTCCGGCCGGCGTTGACGGGAAAGGCTTCTTCACCGACCCCCTCTCCCTCGCGGTGGTGAGCGGCTTTTTATGCCTCTCGGGAGCGGGTGCGTTCTATTACCTCCGCCGCAGGAGACACGGCATTCTCCCGGCCCGCACGCCGCCCCCTGTTCCGGAGATGATGGACGCACATGCATCCGTGCCCGTCGGGGAACAGGTCTTTCCCCCTGCCCCCCCGGCAGAAACACCGCCAGAGCCCGGTCTCCCTCTTCAAGAGGGTGATGTGCGGGATGTGTCCTGGCAGGAGCTTTTCAGGCGGCTCCGGGTCGCTGTCTCAAAAGTCGCCTCCCTGCGTTACCCCCAGTCACTCACACCGCGGGAGGTATGCGCTTCCTGCAGGGATACACGGATCCGCGAGTTCGTCTGCCGTTTCACGAGCGGGTACGAGAGGGTAATGTACGCAGGGGGGGATCTCCCGCGCGAGGAGAAAGACCGCATGATGGAGGCTTACCGGGCCGTGCTCGGCATCCTGGGGGGGAAGGACCATTAGCAGGGCGGCTCTTCTTACGGCGGGATTCATCGTGCTGGGGGTGGTCCTCGTGCTCCTGCACCTCTCTGCCACGAACGCTGACTACAGCCGGTACAACCCCGGGTGGAACGGGACATCCGTTCTCTTCGACATGATCGACGAGGCCGATGGGACCATGGTCACGGACCCCTCGCACCTTTCCGGGCAGGGCGATGCCATGCTCCTCTTCGTTGCTCCCGGCCGTAAACCCCCTGACGAGGTCAGGGAAGAGCTGAGGAACTTCCTTTCCCGTGGAAACTGCCTCCTCATCGCCTCTGACAGGGAGGAGGACAACGGGCTGCTCGAGGGTATAGGCAGTTCCATCAGGATACGCCAGTCAGACATCATCAGCGTGGACAGGTTCTTTGATGACCCTTCCTCTGTCATCGCTTTCCCCACGGGGGATGACCCGCTTTCTGCCGGGATTCCCCGCCTCGTGGGAAACGACCCTTCGTTCCTTGAGGGGGGAACGCCCGTCTTTGCAACATCCCTCCTCTCTTTCCGGGATACAGACGGTGACCAGAGGCTTGGAAAGGGAGAGGTGCTCGAGAGGTTCACTGTCGTTTCCCGGGAGACCATCGGAAACGGGACACTCTACGTGGTTTCCGACCCAAGCATCTTCATCAACGGGATGCTTGTGGCAAACCCGCCGACCGGGAACAGGGAGTTCGTGGCACGAATCCTCTCTCTCCGCCCCGTGCTCCTCGCCGAGCAGGGTTATTCCCGCACTGCGGAGGGCGGACCAGTGATCCGAGTCATTAATCTGGTGAAGGATGCAACATCTATCGAAATGGCAGCAATCACCCTCTCCATGCTCCTGTTGGGCCTTTTCCTTGCGTTCGGGAGGCGGGACGCATGACGGTTCCCACCGATGAGCTCGCGATGCTCGCCGGGTATTACCGGGAGATAAAAAAGAGGATGGGAGAGTTCATCGTGGGGAACGAGTCCCTCGTGGAACTCTGCATGATTGCGCTGCTTTCCGGGGGCCACCTCCTCATGGAGGGCACGCCGGGGACGGGAAAGACATCGATCGTCAAGACGATTGCACGGCTCACGGGGTGCGCATTCGCACGGTTCCAGTGTGCCGTGGACAGCCAGCCTGCAGACATCCTGGGTGTGCGGATATACGACCAGGAAAAAAGGGATTTTACCCTGCGAAAGGGGCCGATCTTTTCCAACTTCCTCCTCATCGACGAGATCAACAGGCTCGCACCCAAGACACAGAGCGCTTTTATCGAGGCGATGAGCGAGAGGCAGGCGACGATCGACGGGATTACCATGCCGATTGCCCCCCCCTTTACCGTTATTGCCACCCAGAACCCCTTCGAGTTCGAGGGGACGTTTCCCCTCATCGAGGCGCAGAAAGACAGGTTCATGTTTTCCATGGTTCTCTCCCAGCTCGACGGCGATGCTGAACTCGAGATCATCCGGCGGGAACATGCGGGGAAACTCGACTGGGACTCGTTCTACTCGCAGCTCAAACCCGTGATGAACAGCGAGCTCATCCTCTCCCTCGTCAGCTCGGTTGCCCGCGTGCATATCGACGAACACCTGCTGGCCTATATCCGCGACATTGTGGTCGCAACGCGGAACCATAGCGAAGTGCACATCGGCGCGAGCTCGCGGGCATCCATCGCACTGGTCAGGGGATGCAAGGCCCTTGCGGCTCTCAGGGAACGGACGTACGTTATTCCGGATGATATCAAGTACCTTGCACTGCCGGTCCTTCAGCACAGGATTATTCTCACGCAGGAAGCGCAGATCAGTTCGATATCCCCTGCAGGTATCGTTGGAGACGTGCTGGATCGTGTCGAGGTGCCGTGAGCCGTGAGGCCCAGCAGGCGCACTGTCGTTCTCCTGATTGCCGCTGCAGTCTCCCTCCTCCTTGCATGGTCCCTTGACTCTGCCCCCGCTCTTTTCCTGGCGGGATCGATGTCCGGGTTCGTTGCCGTCCGCGCATTCCTCTTTCTCCACGCTGCAGGAACCGTAGCATCAGGCGTGCGGGTGGAAAGGACAGCGACACCCTTCATCCTCAGGCAGGGAAGTCCTGTCAACGTCACGTGCACGGTGCATCTCCTTCTTCCCCACGGTATTCGGGCGGAAGTCAGTGACGTTCCCCCGCCGGGTGCACCACTGACGAAGGGATCATCATCTGCAGAAATAACGCTGGCCGGCAGCCATGATATGAAACTGGCATACGGACTCTCCTGCATCTCCTGCGGCAGGCTTTCTTTCGGGGGTGTGGACATCGTCCTCCATGACCCCTTCTTTTCCCTTCTCCTCCCCTTCCGGGGCGGTGCCTTCTCCCATCCCACTCTCCTCGTGGACCCCGTCGGACGGTTCAGGGCGGGGGAGGGGTCGGGTATTATCGGCGATAAGGATTCAGAGGCCCGGAAGCTGCTGCGGGGATACGGGATCCGGTCGTTCCGCGGTTACATGCCCGGCGATGACCCGCGGACGATCGACTGGAAGCTGACCGCAAAACACGGAAAACTGTTCGTCAGGGAGTACGCGGGGATGATCGGGAAGAGCCCCCTGCTCGTGGCTGACCTTCCCGACAGTGCAATGCCATGCCCTGCCTCCCTGCGCGATGCAGTCATCGGTTCCGCCCTCGATGCCGTGCGCGAGATGTGCAGGATGCCACGGGGATGCAGCCTCATGGTCATCTGTGGCCCGAACCTGCTCTCCTTCCTCCCGAACGAGAGATCATCCGCCCGGCTCGAACGGGCCCTGCGCGAATACAGCTCCCCCCAGCAGGTATTACGCTGTTACAGGACCCTTGACCCGGCCGTTGCAGAAGCATTCAGGCAGAGGCTGGGGGAGACTGAAGGAAACGGGGATGGTTTCCCGCGGAAGCTTCGGGAGATTTATTCTGCGTTCATTCCTGCAATGGAGCCGCTCCCCTTCGAGGTCCAGTGTGCACGTGCACTTGCACGCCAGGGCGATACCGCCCTGCACGTCCTTTCCACCGGATGGGGAGATGCAAGTCACCTTGCCATCCTCGGCCTGCAGGCACGGCGGCGGGGCGTCGATGCACGCATCGGCATTCCGGACAGTGCCATCTCCCCCGATCTGGTGCGGCGCCTGAAGGGCTGGGGCTATACAGTTGTCCGGGTGATGGCATGAAGCCGGGAATGACCATGGTTATGGCGGTTCTCGCGATCTCGCTTGTCGCGGCAGGTGCCCTTTTTGGCACGCCCCTCTTCCCCGTCGCCCTCGTTGCGGGGGCGCTTCTTGCAGGGTCAGGTCTCGTCGTCGTCTTTTTCCATCCCGAGGAGACAGCACTTTTCCTTTTTGCGCAGCCTCCCGTCTTCCTCTCCTGGTACGCCTCTCCCCTGCTTGCTGTCGCGCTCGAAGCCCTGATTACCATTGCATTTCTCGTGTCGGCAGGGGATACCGGGGTGCGCCGTGGAGTCGTTTCCGCCATCCTGCTCGTGTCCGTGTCCGGGTTGTTTGCCCTTTTTATTGCGGGGCACAGGCACGTCCTTTTACCCCTCGTCCTGCTCCTTATCGTTTGCGTGATCGTAATGCTCGCCCTGCTCGGTACAGCCTCGCACCTTATCCACCGCGTCACAGGAGGTAGCCATGAAGCTCCAGGCCGCCAATGATTACGTGGTTTCAGGGACTGTCCTGCTTGCAGCGGCAGCCACGCTCCTCGTGATCGCAACGGTGACGAACAGGGGTGACCTGACCAGTGCAACCCTTTTCCTCTGCGGCGTCGCAACGTTTCTTGCCGGCGTGTTCATGCTCAGCTTTTCCCGGAGCGAGCCGTTCGATGCCGAAGTCGCATCGCTCCTCTCCGTTCCGGGCATGCTGAACCAGTGCCGGATCTGTGCTGACCTCGGGGTCAGGGGGGATGCGTGGTTCCTGCCCCCCGCGGAAGGAGCGGGGCCTGTCCGCGAGTTCGTGCCGGTTGCCGGACAGGATGTCCCGCCAGTGGTCCAGGACTTTACCTTTGTTACGGGTCCGGACACGCCCGGAATCGTCCTCGTGCCGGCTGCTGCCCCGCTCATCGATTACTGCGAGAAAAAATTCTCCCTCGTTATCCCCTCTGCCGAGGGGGAACTCATCGCGGCAATCAGGGAACTGGCGCTTGATGTCCTCGAGCTCGCCGACGGGGTGGAGATCGTCCGGAACGGCGACTCGCTCGTGATGACGGTCCGCGGGTATCGGCTCTTTTCGGGGTGCATGGTCGTTGCATCGGAGTCGCCCAAGTGCTGCAGCATGCACCCGTGCGGTATCTGCAGCCTTGCTGCCTGCATGCTGGCACGGGGAACAGGCGTTCCCTGGCAGGTCTCCCATGTCTCCTTCGTGGAGGGAAAAAAGCAGGTTACCGCGATACTCCGGAGCCACCCTTCACCTGCACCCACAGGTGCAGGTCCCGGTAGCTCGCGTTGAGCCTGTCCTGTCCCCAGATCGTGTCCGGCGGCAGGTTGTCCCTGAAGAGGAGGAATTTCACCTGGTTTGCCTCCCGGCTCTCCGGTATGAAGGTGTGACGCTGCTGGTATGTCGTATTGTGCGGGATCGTGACGGAAAAAGACGCCATCCTCTCCATCGAGAGGATGGAACTCGTGTTCGTCTCTGGATCGAACCGGTTGTCGAGGAGAAGGATCTCAACAAAATATGTAACGTTCCTGTACTCGTGGTTCCCGATGCCGATGATGATCGATTCGGGCCGGGAGAGCACGAGGTCTGTCGGGTAATCCGCTGCCTTTCCCTCCCTGCCCAGGATATAGAACTCCGTGAACTTCTCCCCCTCCTTGGGCACGACGATGACATAGACCGTTGTCGCGACTGCGGCGATCACCGCTGCAACGAGCAGGAAGGAGAGGGCCCGGTCGAGCCGCGATGATCCGGCCGGGAAGAGTTCTTCGCGAGCTTTTCCAAGCATCATGCGGAAGGGGACGGTAAACCTCTCATCCGGCGGCAGCTGTGCGCGCCGGACCTGCGCGACTGCAGCCATCGCGAGAGTGAAGATGACGAGGGAGACAACAACGGGATCCAGCCTGATGCCAAACGGGGTGTAGTTGAGGACGAGCCCGATGAGCGGGACGACCGCGATCGAGAGACCGAAAGAAAGGGCAATCCTCTCTATCCCGTCGATATCCTTCTTTCCGGGAAAGAGGGCGGCGATCAGGGCATACCCGGGAACGAAGAGGACCATCGGGAGGGCAAAGATCACCCGGAGCGGGCTGCCGTTTACAACCGGGAGGTAGATGGAGAGGATCGAAAGGACGGTCCAGAGGTAGACGAGGGCAAGGTCCCTCGGGGTGTCTGTTGGCGAAAAGGCAAGCAGGACTTCACCCAGAGGGGGAAGGGGTGACCTCTCGTCCATTTCCAATCAGCGGTATCTGATAAAGAAAACGAGGGCTCCCATGCTGACAGCAAGTGCAGCAATGGCCGGACAGGTCGCGGATCGTGTCGGGGCCGGGCTCGTTTTTTCAGCTGCCGTGGCTGCCGGTGATGTCGGGATCGTGGTCATTGTCCCCGTTCCTGCAGGTGTTTGCCCGGCAGTTGTCTGCGCGGGTACCGTCAGGGTCGGTGCCGGCGTGGCAGTGCGGGTGGGTGTCGCGGTCGTCGTGGTCGTCCCGGATCCGCCGGATGTCGTAATCCCGCCACTGGTGCCTCCGCCACCACCCCCGCCGCTGCTCGTCGCGGTTGCCGTTGGTGTCGGCGTGACCGTGTCCCCGATCACGATGGTGCGGGAGAGGGCAGTCTCCCCGTCGACCGTGACAGTCACGGTTATCCGGCCGCCAGAAACCCCCTGCACGAGAAACGTGATGACAGAATCATCAGGACCGCTCTTTTTCCCCTGGAGCGTGAGACCCGCCACGATCGTGTCAGCTCCGGGTGCTGCCGTTCCCGACAGGGAGATCAGATCGTATGTCCCGGCGGGAATCGACCCTGTCTCGCTCGTGGAAAAGACCCCTCCCTGCGACGACCCCACCTTCCTTACCTCGGTGTCACCTTTCCGGACGGTGAGAACATTGGTGGCGGTATTCTGAAGGGTGGCCGAGAGGGACCCGTCCCGGAGTCCAAAAGGCATGACAAGGTTCCCCGTTTCGAAGGAGAACGCACCTCCCGGGCTGACTGCAAACGTTCCCTCGATCCGGAGGGAGAACGTGCTGTTGTCGGAAAGTCCCGTGATTCCAATCGAGACCTGGTCTCCCTCCCCGATCTGGTCCGGGGTCACGGTGACTGCCACTGCACCAGCTCCGGGGACAAGAGAGAGGACAAGGACAAGGACCGATAAATAAAAAAACCTGCCTGAATTTTCTTTTCCGGTTCCCATGACTAACTATTGTCGGCTCCCTGTTATCAATCCGGTGCATGCCGGTTCACCCCGATCGTCACGCAGAGGGTCGGTCGCAGAACCGCAACGGGGATCAGTCACCATGCACCGATCGCGATCAAAACGCAAAAGTTAAACCACGGTGATCACCTGCTCCCCGAACACACTTCCGACAGAAAATCGAGGGTCAGATCAGCCTTTTTTTCCCATAAGTTTAAATGCAACCTCGTACAAGCAACATATATATAAATGTGTGGAACCCTCCCGGGGGGCTCCACAGGGTATTGGTGAAGGCGGGACATGGAGGTTACCAATAGGGGAACGATACACCCGTCGGGGAAGAGGGGAGCTTCCCCACGGATCTCTGGATCAGGAAAGAGTCTGATTATCAGCTGGCTGGTGGTTGCTATGGTGCTTGCCATGGTTGCCATTCCGGCATGCAGTGCGGCACCGCCACCGTTTGCCCGCCTCGACCTGAACCAGACACAGACGTACAGGAACCTGACAATTTCATCGCTGGAGACCGTCGATCTCATGGATCTCTCGGTGTCACGGGTCACCCTCCATTCAACGGTGGGAGACGACTCTGACACGAAGACCATCCCGTTCCCCGGTATCCGGGATATCCGGCGTGTCTTCTCTTCCGATACGGCTTCCTGGCATGGAAATACGCTCACGATCCTGGGGGGGACAGATACCACCGTCCCGGGGGCCGGGTTTGAGGAGTATACATTATTCAAGGCGATTAAGGTCCCTGTCGTTCAGGTTAATGTAACAGATGATGTCCGGGGCGATGTTTTTCTTTCGAGGACAGTGACCTCTCATATCCCAATAAAATTAAATATCACTGAAATGTTCAAAAATACGGATCGGCTCTATATCCTTCACGAGGATGGTGTTTTAGGGCTTGAGATTCTGCCTAATGGTTCAATAGGCAAAAAAGCGATTATTAATGTAGACCCGGATGATTTCAAAGAATATGATTTGGGACATACTCTTATCAAAAATGAAAATGGTCTTGCAGACTTTTTCTTCGACAGAACAATTGCTCAATTGATATCAGCGAGTTCGACAGTCATTCCGAAAAGTGGCAATTTCATTCTCTCTGCATTCCAGTATTTACCCGGATCTCCGGGAAAGATAGTCACGTATGCGGCCTGGCCTGTGATCATCCTTGAAGATGATAACCCATTGGACATCAGTTCACACATATATGACAAGCGATCCGGATCGGATCTCACCCTCACCTTCCAGAACCCCGCTCCCGTGAAAAACATCACGTACCTGCTCGTCAAGGACGGTGAGACCTACGATGCCACGATCCGGGTGAACATGACGGCCCTCGGGGAGGTCGGGGGCTCCATCAGCCCGGAGCATATCCTCTCCGGCAACCCCTTCCTGACGATACTGCGGGAGACCGGCCTTGGTCCCGATGATTTCAAGAAAGTGGTCTCTTATTCCATATTTGCCGTCGGAAACAGCACTCCTCCCCACTCGACCCACTTCTCGAAGATCAACATCACACCGGGCTTTGGGACATCCGGGTATGCACTGCATGCAAGCCAGGTCACCATCCCTTCCAGCGACCTCCGGGGACTGCTCGACGGCACGTTCAGTCTCTATGCGCTCGGTGCAGACAGCAACAACACGGTGGTCGCCCTCGACCATGACACGATCAGGCTCGGGAGCTCCCCCCTTGCCAACTTTACTGCCAGCCCAACAGAGGGGCCGGCACCCCTCGATGTCCATTTCACCGACCTGTCCTCGGGCACGTCCCCGATGACATACCAGTGGATTTTCGATGACGGTGATACATCCGATGACCAGAATCCAACCCATCTTTACACCGAAGCGGGGACCTACACCGTCACCCTGACGGTGACCAACGATTTCGGTTCCAGTACCGAGCAGAAGGTCCACTATATCAATGTGACGGCACCGGGACCAACACCAACCCCGACACCCACTCCCAGTCCCACCCCCAGTCCTACTCCCCCGCCCCTCCAGGCAGACTTCACAGCCGACCCCACTGCCGGGTTCGTGCCCCTGATGGTCCAGTTCACCGACACTTCCACCGGGGCCCATAATTCGTGGTCCTGGTCATTCGGCGACGGAGGAACTTCAACGGCGCAGAACCCCTCGCATACCTACACGTCTGTTGGGACATACACCGTCTCGCTCACGGTCAGGCAGGGGGCGGGGACTCCCTCGACGAAGACGCGGACGAACTACATCACGGTCGTGGCCGTCCCACCGCCGCCTGTCGCACAGTTTGCAGCCAACGTAACTTCAGGGCCCGTTCCGCTCACGGTCCAATTCAATGACCTCTCCTCGGGGTCGATCTTCGAATGGGTCTGGACGTTTGGTGATGGAGGAACCTCGACCGAGAGGAACCCCGTCCACACGTATACCACCCCGGGCAACTACACCGTCTCCCTCCGCGTGAGGGGGCTTGGAGGGATCGATACCGAGACAAAGACAAACTACATCTCGGCATTCGGCGTCCCGCCGGTTGCCAGTTTCATCGCGAATGTCACGTCCGGAGAGGCCCCGCTTCCCGTCCTGTTCAGCGACCTCTCGACCGGGGGACCGACGGCATGGTCATGGACGTTTGGTGACGGTGGTTTCTCGACCATGCAGAACCCGGTCCACGTCTATCACTACGCCGGGAACTACACCGTTACCCTGACGGTTGCAAACGACTACGGGACCAATACCATGGTCAGGACCCGCTACATCAACGTCACGGGTCTGACCCCGCCGCCGCCCGGCCTGCATGCAGACTTTGCCGGGGCACCCCGGTCAGGGTTCATCCCCCTCACCGTCCTCTTTGCAGATGCCTCGACAGGCGAGCCGACGTCATGGAACTGGTCGTTCGGTGACGGGACGTATTCCGACGAGCAGAACCCGGTTCACATATACAGCGATGCCGGTGGTTTCACCGTGTCCCTCACCGTTTCGAACGGGACAGCATCTGACACGGTCACCAGGACCGACTACATCATCGCGTCCCGCAGGGGTGGCGGCGGCGGTGGCGGTGGTGGTGGTGGAGGCGGCGGTGCCTACATCATCACCGGAACGCCCACGCCCACGCCGACTGCAACACCCACACCGGCAGTGACCCCCGCAGGACCGCTCCCGCTCGGGCCGGATGGCAGGACGATGCAGCCGGTCACGATCGTATCGTCTGACGGGAGGGCTGCGCTTTCCATCGGGACAGGCGTTGCGGTGACCTGCGAGGAGGGACTCCCGCCCACGACCATCGGGATCTCCCCAATCTCCGGACAGGACCTGCCAGCCCTGCCCGGGGATCCGGCGTTCATAGGATATGCATACGCGGTAAGCCCCGATTGCACGCTCCTCGACCCGGGTGCCATCCTCTCACTCCAGTTTACCTCTGAAGAATGGACCGACCTCGCCAGCCGTGACCTCGTCCTGATGCGGTTCAACCCGGCGATCCGGACGTGGATCCCTCTCCCGACGACAGTGGACCAGGGACGACACACGGTGAGTGCCCCCATCACCCATGGCGGCATCTATGGCCTGTTCGCCTGGGCCCCGAAAGGGACCCCTGTCCCGACAGAGACCACCGTTGTCCCCACGACACCGGCAGGCCCTGAAATCCCCGTGACGCTGGTTGCCATCGTCATCGTGGTCGTCGTGGTCGCGGCAGGAGCTGCAGTCTACCTGCTGAAGATCCGGCCGGGAAGCGGCGGCCCGCCGGAGTGAGGCAGGGCAAAGAAAACAACCATTACTCTTTTTTCCCTCCCGCTGAAATAACGGGGCACCGATTCACCTGAGCGACGTGTATCTTTCCTCGTGGTTAATTCACCGGCCCATGCTCTTCCCGATCCAAGAGAGCGCAGGGAGATTTCTTTCCACTCTCTCCGATCACCCTTTCCGGCAGCATCTGTTTCCCGGATCCCCTCATGGAAAATTTTTCTTATGAAAAAAATTGAATTTTACTTTTATTTTTTCATTTAACGACAATATAATGATTTTTTGGAATGCCCCGCACAATGCGATACCGGTTTGGAAGAGAGATAATTTTATATATAACATCCCCTTCCCGATCTCTCCGGACTCTCCCCGGAATTGCAGTCCCGGTGTGCACGGGAGGTCATTCACCGAAAGGAGCGATGGAAAAATATATAAATAAATCCACCTTAACCCTCACCATATAAAAGAGTGGATCATCCCCAAGGTGGACGTCCGGGATACCTCTCTTGTTATATGCAATCAAGGTGGTGCAAAATGAAGCTTCGACACAAAGTGCTCTTCTCGTTAGTGATAGGTATCGCCCTTCTCGCAGTGGCGATGCCGGTTTCGGCACAGCTGAAGGTGGTTAACCAGGGAGGAGTGGTTCTCCTCGGTGAGCAAGGGCTAGATGTAAGTGCGGCTCTTGATTATCCTAATACAACATGGCTTGGATGGTGGAGTGGGTCTAATCTTTCTTCGCCTCCGACAAGACAAATTAGTTTAGACGGTCTCGATCCCCACAACTTCAATATTGTTGGGGATGATTTCACTGCATCAGTGGCTTCGGGTTCGGCTACATGGTGGAGATTAAACTCTCCCGGTCAGACGAACCCTACTGAAATTGCATTTACTGTCGTGAAACCGGAAGCTCACCTCCGAATCCTGAATCTCCATCGAGATCCCACTGCAACGCCAACCGACGTTACGGGGGGAACTGTACAAATCGGGGATGTTCTTGATTTTTCGTTGAACCAAACGACCCTCCAACATATTTTCCTCCGCGACAATACGACACCAATGCGTGGTTGTAAAATCGTAGTCAGAAGCCCCAACGGTGTCACATACACGCAACTTTGGAACCCGTCAAGTACTAAAACAAATTTAATTAACCTTAATGTGAATTGGAGCCCTTGGTATTGGTCCTCTGGAAATTCCACAAAACCTGATTATAACCACGGCTGGATGACAGATAAAACCGATGAAACGGAAGCATTTGTATACAGTCTTGGGGAATACCAGGTTCACATCGAGTGCAACGAGAATAATCTCGGGTTCAGCGGGACAGTCCAGACAGTCACTCTCGAGGAGGAAAAACCTGTCCTGACCGTCAGTCCTTCCTCCCTCATCCGCGGAAACAAGTTCTACACGACCATCAAGGGTATTCCGGGTAAAGAGTATATCATCTGGATCAAGAACTGTGTTGCCTGTCCTAACGGCTGCTGTGACAAGCCCATGTCAGGGGCCTGCTGTGATCAGCCGCCTATGATAGTGGCTGAGCAGGAAGGGGTTCATTTCTATGACAAGGTGCAAGTCAATGCAACTAAATGTTCTAAAAAATTTCTTTATAACACCACGCTGCTTTCATGCGGTTGCATGTGTACGGAAGAGCTAATTGGAATAGTTCCGCACCAACCGGAAGAGAAGGGAAAATACTACTACGCCCTTGTTAAAATGGACGAGAACGGCGAAAGGACTATTGAATGGAATACCACTACGTGCACCGCCCCATCGACTTACAGGATTCACACGCAGCGCTGGGAAGCTAACGATGTCTGTGAATTAGATATCGATCGGCCTTATGACGAAGTCTGTGTGAATGTCCAGAGGGGTGTTGTCACCATTAACACGGAGGTCTGTGGCCAGCCGGCAAGCGAGTCCTACCTCGGCGAGACTGTCAGGATTTACGGGACGAATACCGACTCCCGCACGACGTACCTCTTCATCACCGGGCCCTGCCAGAGCTGCCAGGGCGAGAACATGACCGTTACGAATACCGTCGTGAATGGAGACGCATCGACGTTCACGAAAGTCAAAGTCAAGTCGGACGGTACCTGGGAGTATTACTGGTATACGAGGAATCTCTCGATCGACCTTGGTGAATACACCATTTATGCAGCCAGCATGCCCAACGACGCGCCGGCCCTCGAAGGAGTTGCCTGTACCGAGTGCAGCGGTGTGAACGTGTCCTGTGCTGCCTGGGCGAAGGCACCGTTTACCTTCCTCGAACCTGACCTCACCGGGGTGATCAGTCCGAAAGTTCTGAAGATCGTCTGCTGTACACCCCCCACCATCACCGTGAGTGGTTCGGCCCTCGGAATGAGGGGAGAGGCAATCGGTCAGCAGTACAACACGGTACCGCTGGGATTCTGGGTGTTTGGCGAGAACAAGGTTGCCGGCAAGAAGTACGTGTTCGATGTCGTTTATCCGGACTGCAACACGGGAACGTATTCCATCAACCTTGCAAACTATATCAATACCCTCGCACTGGAACCGGGAACCTACACCGTCGTCGTCCAGCACCCCATGTACAACCACAGGCTGGACATCATCCCCGAGACAAATATAATCGACCAGTCCAGTTGGTACACATGGACTTTAGATGATGAAGTCTGGTATCCTGACGTCAACAAGAAGTACGTGGTCACAGCATCACCCGTCAGGTGGAGCAAGCTCTTCGTCATCGACGGGCCTGACCGGCTTGCCGGAACAGCAGCACTCAACGCCCTCCTCGCGGGATTCAACGACCGGAACATCGATGATAAATTTATCGTCCTGACCTTCAAGGTCGAGAGCAACACTGCCCTCCAGGCAGACTTCTCCGGTTCACCGACATACGGGCCTGCCCCGCTGTCTGTCCAGTTCACCGACATCTCGGTTGGATCACCAAGCACCCGGTTGTGGAACTTCGGTGACGGATACACCTCCAACGAAGAGAACCCGCTCCACGTGTACGAGAGCCCGGGAACCTATGCGGTGACCCTCACCATCACGGGTCTTTCGGGAACCTCCTCCACGACCAAGAACGGGTATATTACTGTCACTGCCGGACCGACCTACACGGGAACTCCCACCCCGACCCCGACGACACCCCCGGCAAGCACGATGAGGCTCTACCCCGGCTGGAACTTCGTCTCGACGCCCAGGGCACTCGCTGACGGGCACAACACCGTCGGGACCGTGTTCATCGGCGTTGTCGACACAGGCGGCCGTTCCATCTTCCTGTACGATGCAGGGAGCATGTCGTGGCAGCAGATGACGGCAGGATCCATCATCAGGCCGCTCGACGGGATCTGGATTTACTCGACCGGTACCGTGGACGTGCCCCTGACGTACAAGAACGACCCGCTGGCGACACCGCCGACAAAGGACCTTGCCACCGGCTGGAACGCGATCGGGTTCTCTGACGTGAGCCCTGCGAGTGCGAGGGATACCCTGACCTCTGTCAGGAACCAGTGGACCCAGGTCATCGGGTTCAACGCGGCAGCGCAGGCCTACGATGCGTCCCTGATCAACGGCGGCTCGGGCAGCCACAGCGACACGAACCCGATGTACCCGTTCAAGGGCTACTGGCTGTTCATGAACTCACCCGGGACTCTGGCTGCGATCAGTGCCTGATCGCGGCACGTCCCGGCATCCACGAGGAGAGCAATGTCAACCAAAATACTCATTTTTTCCTGGCAATCGGGCTGATAACCGGAATCGTGGCAGCCGATTCTCCACCACCCATCCCCTGCACCTATTACGGGACGGTCACGATCAATGGTGCCCCTGCTCCCGTGGGGACACTCATAGAAACGAAGGTCTACGGGACAGTCCGGGGTGACATCACTGTCTCAACTGCAGGGTCCTACGCGGGACTCATGGCCTGGGTCTCGTCATCGGAATACGAGTGCGGATGTACTATCCCTGTCCAATTTTACGTCAACGGGTACCTGGCGCCGCAGACATCCACATTCTCGGCCGCTGGTTATAAAAACGTGAACCTTGTCCTGACGGGGATTCCGACTCCCACCATCACGCCGACACCCACGGTGACCCCGACACCCACTGCAACTCCTACTCCCACTTTAACACCCACTCCCACTCCGACAGCATCACCCACTCCCACCATCACGCCGACCCCCACGGTGACCCCGACACCCACTGCAACTCCTACTCCCACTTTAACACCCACCCCCACTCCGACAGTGACGCCAACTGTCTCACCGACCCCGACATCCACCATCATACCCGTCATGCCCCACGAGTTCTACGGGACAGTCACCATCCGTGACGGTGAACCGGCGCCTGCCGGCGCCCGCGTCGAGGCACGGGTACCGGGTGTGTACAAGGGCAACGGAAACCCCTTCACGGTCGTGACACCCGGGCAGTACGGCGGACCGGGGACGACCGATCCGAGGCTGCTGGTCTTCGGCGTCATCGATAACGCTGCGCCAATCGAGTTCTACGTCGACGGGATAAGGGCAGAGTGCCAGGACGCCGAGACTTCGGGTGCCTGGATGGCCACGTACCCCTTCCGTGCCGGGCAGCTGACGCACCTCAACCTCCGGACGAACAGCACCGTTCCTGTCGTTGACTTCACTGCGGAACCGACCTACGGGATGGAGATGCTCGAAGTCCACTTCTACGATACATCGATCGGGTACCCGACCGGGTGGCTGTGGGACTTTGGCGACGGGAAGTCCTCGTCCGAGCAGAACCCTGTCCACACGTACAGGTACGGGAAGTATAACGTCACCCTCACCGCATGGAACAGCAAGGGCAGCGGTAACATGACAAAGGTCCACTACATCGACGTCCGCAGTGCCGCGGGCGGCGGCGGTGGTGGCGGTGGTGGCGGCGGTATCGGCGGTGGCGCCTACCTGTCCGTCGGTACATCGACTGCAACGGCGACCCTGACCCCGACTCCTGCACCCACGGCCCAGCCGGGGACAACCCTCGGGACCGGATCGTCCCTCCCGCTCAACTCGGCACTCACCCTCTCCCAGTCGGTGACCATCGTTTCGCAGGACGGGGCTGGATCGCTCTTCCTGCCAAACGGCATGAAGCCGGAGGACGCATCCGGAGCACCGCTGCGGAACCTCACGATCAGGAGGATTGCAGGCTCTGAAGTGCCCGGAGTCTCAGCCCCGGGCTTTACCTTTGCAGGATATGCATACGAGATAGAGCCCTCGGGGGCGACCTTTGACCCGTACATCACGTTCTCCATCACCCTTCCGGAGAGTGACTGGAACGCACTCCAGGGCGCCGACCTCTCGATCAAGTGGTTCAACCCGGCCACGTCTGCATGGGAGAACCTCCCCACGACGGTGGACAGCACCTCGAGGACGGTGAGCACGAAACTGACGCACACGAGTATCTATGCCCTGTTCCGCGCAGGGACGCAGGCCACGCCCGTCGTAACGGAACCAGTGACGACTGTCACCACCGCGGCAGGATCGTCCGCTCCGGGACTGCCCCTCGACCTGATCCTTAAAATCGTCATCGTTGCGATCATCGTGATCGCTGCAGTCTCGGTTGCCTTCTACTTCATCCGCAGGAAGAAGGAGCCTGCCGCTCCTGCCGAAAAAGAAACACCTGAAGAAGACTGGGAGATCAAGGGCCTAAAGTAAAGGCCCCGGACTCTCCCCTCTCATTTTTTATAAAATCCGCGTCCCCGGAATGGGACGCTCTCTGCCTTCCGGTGGAAATCCCATCCGGGAGGTTTCTCTGCCATCCCAAAGGAAAATCGCGCTACTGGATCCTGAACCGCAACAGGGCCGCGACACCGCCCAGTGCAGCGAGCTGCTTTCCCGGATCGAACCGCTCCGACAGGATCGTGACACGTGCCCTCTGCTGTTCTGCCTTCTCGAGGAGCCGGACGATACCCCCGTCATGGAGCAGCGAGTCGCAGACCATCACTTCCTCGGCAGCACCGAAATCGACTGCTGTTTCGACATCCCGCTTCCCGTAGGCCACCGGCAGGTCCCTTGCGATCCGCATGAGCAGCTCCTCGACGGCCCGGACCTCCCGCCCGAGCTGCACGTCCTCCGTGATCTTATCAAGGACACCCTGGCCGAGCACCTCTCCGACCGCTCCCTGTCCCGGGCGGCGTGTCTCGACGAGAATGACCCGTTCTGCAAGCCCGGGATCCCGGGTCGCAAGGAACCGGAAGAAGTCCTCCTTGATGAACCCCGGTCCCGCGATGACAAGCGGGCCCCTGACCGGGGAGACCTCTTCTGCAACCCTTGCAAAGAATGCAGGACGGGAATCCGTGTCGCTCCCCTTGCCGCTCCCCATGGTAACAGTCGTCACCTCCTCCGGCCCCGACTGGCGCATGCGGAAGAGGACCGCCTCGCCCTCCTCGATGGCGAGCACGTGCACGGGCTCGTGGACCGATGCCTTCACAGCCCTTTCGATCCGCTCGAGATCGTGCGGCTTCCAGTGCCTGATGACCGAGATCTCGTACCCGGGTTCCACGTTGATGGTGTGGTGTGCGCCAGCGTCCATGCCGTGCTCGATCGTTCCCGATATCCTCAGCCGGTTGGAATAGTCATGGAGTTCCACCCTCTCCACGCGGATCCCGAGTCTCACGGGTCTTTTTTCCAGTTTTTCAGGCCTTATTTTGTCTGATGGAGCATCGACGGTCCGAAACGTGGTCGCGAACACGAGGTCTCCGGGAGAGATGAGGTGCGAGAGGTGCCAGAGGTCATCGGCGTTCTCCGGGAAAAGGCGGATCTCACCGTACTCCTGCTTCCGGTCCGCTGCCTCTGCCTTCATCGGGCCTCCATGATATCGGATCCCCCGGCAGGAACGAATGCCGCTACTGCCTCCGTGGTGAGGATCTTTTTGTATTCCCTCTGCTCATCGGGAGAGAGTTTCTCCCTGAGAGCCCGCAATGCCTTCTTGGCAGCATCGTTGGGCTCGAACCTGCCGGGCACGAGCATGACGGAGAGAGGCGCATATGCCTGCACGGCTGCAGGCGGACCTCCGATCACCTCCGGCTCGGGCTCTTTCCGGAGCCCGATGGCTATGCCGAGCGGCACGTTCCGGAAGTACCGGCGCTCTCCCCGCACGATGAACGACCCGCGGCTCACGTACTCGCCCGATTCCGGTGTCTTGCTCACCTGCGAGGGTGCAACGCAATAGACGTCGGCTGCGAGGTGCCCGCTCTTCCATGCCCCCGAGTAGGATGCGGCAAATGTCGCGACCTCGTCCATCTTTCCGGTCTTCCCCTTGACGATCACGACGGATGCGCCGTGAACGTCCGCGTGGACGAAGAGGTCACTGCCCTCCATGTATTTCTTGACGAGCTCCTCGTTCTGGGACGCATCCCTCCCGCCCACGACGAGGACACCGTCTGATGTGATGAACCAGCGGAACCTGTGGTACCACCTCTTCTTCCCGGCAGCGGCCCGGACCGTGCGGCGTTCCTTCTTTTGGACCGCCCTCTCCATGGCTGCCTGTGCACCCGCAATTTTCCGCCTGTATTTCTTTATCTCCTCGTAATAGGCAGCAGCATTCGCCTCGATGCTCTCCCCGACGGTCAGGGTGACACGTTCGCCAAGGTCGATGTCGACTGCCCCGCGCCCGGGATACACTGCGACGATGCGGGTGGCAGGCCCGCTCTTTGCTCCCCGCACGAGTGCCTCTATCTCCTGCCAGGACCGGGTCTCCCGTGCCTTCCTGAGGGCTTCGAGGATCTCGCTGACGAGGGTATAGTGTGAGTAGAGTGCCTCGACAGCCCGCTCGCATGCCGCAATCTTTTCCTCGAATTTCTTCACTGCCTCCTGCTGCCGGGACCGGATATGGTCGTCCCGGCGGGCCTTCTCCTCTTTCCGGGTGACCTCCTCTCCACCGGGGGGTGCCGGCGGGGGAAAGAAGGTATCGAGTGCCTGGTTGAAACCGGGAGCGGCAGCCGCCGGCGTACCTCCTTCATCGAGAGGGAACGGCAGGCATGAATCCTTCGTGATGACCGGTGCAATCCCCTCTGATGCACGTTTCAGGAGGTTTTCCACCCCGGTGTAGAGGGGGCCGGCCCCGGCTTTTCCGGCCTCTGTCTTCTTGTCGATACCTGCTTTGCGGCAGAGGTACTCGGCATAGGCCCCCCCGAGCATCGCTCCGACGGCAAGGGCCCGGACGATGTCCCTTGACTCTCCGGCCAGGAAACGCGCGAATTCTTCGGGACCCGCCGTTGCTGGTCCCTCGGGAGGGAGCGTGTAGGCTGCCCCGGCAACGATCTCCCTCTCCCTGAAATGCAACCGCCTGAACGGCTGGATGATCGTCCAGTCACTGGCGCACAGGACGATATTCCCGCGGTCGAAGAGCTCGATGACGAGGTGGTAGAGACGATCGCCCTTTCCGATGTCGAAAATGACGATGCGCTGGATCCCGTGCTGCCGGACGGAAAGGACTCTCCCCCCCGAGAGGTACTTGCGCAGGAGCATGGCAAATGCCGAGGGCGTTTTCGGGACCGCTACCTCGTGCCAGGTGAGGTGGGCCCTGACCGGGGGCTCGATGACGAGGGCATGCCTGCCATGTTCCTTCCCCTTGAAACGCAGGAGAATGGTCCCGGGTGCAACCTCGTAGGCCTTGTCGACCCACAGGGGCAGGAGGCGTTCCCACTCTGTCACGAGTGCCCGCACGTCGATGCCGCTCAGTCCCTGGGCTGTTGCCATCGGTATACCAAATTAGATATGGCTCAAGCACCTAAAAATAGGACTACTGGTGTTCCCAATGAGTGCAAAACTCCCCGGCAAAAAAGGCAAGGACCCGGCAAAGAAATCATTCATGGAGAGGTACAGGGAGACCCTTGAGAGAGAGAAGGCCGCGAGGGAGAGGGAGAAGCAGAAAAAGTTAAAAGCCCTCGGGCCAGCGGAAGAGGATGCCGGGGCCGGGGACGAGCCTGACGAGACGCCGGTTGCCATCGAAACACCACGGAAGAAGACACGCGAAGAGAAANAGGCAGAACACCTTGCCCGGATTTACAAGACCCTGATTGCATCGATCATCGGTATCGTGACGGGGGTCGTGTCGTATATCCTCGTCGAACCCCGGCTTGTCGCCGGTATCCAGGCCTATACAGTCCTTGCATTTCTCATCATGCTCGCCGGCATCGTCGTCCAGAGGCACATCTTCATCCTCCTCAAGCTTGGCGCACACCCCATGGGTGCAAAGGACTGGCTCTACCAGGGATTCATGACTTTTGCATTCTGGTTCATCGCCTGGACCATNCTCCTCACGCAGGGAACCTGAAAGGAGGTTTTCCAGGGGTTTTTCCATGCGGATCGCAGTCGTCCACAGGGATCGGTGTCACCCCAGGAAATGCGGGACCGAATGCATCATCTACTGCCCGCGGGTACGCACGGGTGACGAGACGGTCATCATCGGGGAAGACCAGAAAGCTCACATCTCCGAGGAGCTCTGCGTCGGGTGCGGTATTTGCGTCAAGAAATGCCCGTTCGAGGCCATCGATATCGTGAGCCTGCCCGANGAACTCGAACACCCCACGCACCGGTACGGGGAGAACGGTTTTGCACTGTACGGCCTGCCCATCCCTGCCGAGGGGAGGGTGACCGGCATCCTCGGTCCAAACGGNATCGGAAAGACCACCGCGATCAAGATCCTCTCGGGGCAGCTGCGGCCCAACCTCGGGATCCTCCATGGCGAAGCCGCATGGCAGGACGTGCTGAANCTGTACGCCGGGACGGAGCTCTTCGATTATCTCCAGATCATCTCCCAGAAAAAGATGAGGGTCGCCATCAAGCCCCAGTACATCGACTACATTCCCCGCGTCTTCTCCGGCACCCCGCGGGAACTCCTGAAGAACACGGATGAACGGGGAAAACTCGAATCCCTCATCGGTGCAATGGGCCTTTCATCCATCCTCGACAGCGACGTTGCGACGCTTTCCGGGGGCGAACTCCAGAGGGTGGCAATCGTTGCGTGTCTTGCCCGGGACGCGGACTTCTACTTCCTCGACGAGATAACACCATTCCTCGATATCTACCAGAGAGTCGCGGCAGCAAACCTCATCCGGGAGACCGCCACCCGGAGACCCATCGTCATCGTGGAACACGACCTCGCCGTCCTCGACATGCTGGCCGACGTCGTGCACGTCGCCTACGGCAAACCTGCTGTCTTTGGTGTCATCACGCAGCCAAAGGGCGTCCGGGTGGGAATCAACGAGTACCTTGGCGGGTACCTCCCGGAAGAAAACGTCCGGTTCAGGGAATACCCCGTCATCTTCGAAAAAAGGGCGCACACGAAGGGGGCAGAGAGGGCGACACTTCTCGAATTCCCGCGCATGGAAAAGACCTACCCCCACTTCCACCTGGAAGTCTCCGGGGGGGGCATCCGGGCCGGGGAAGTCCTCGGTGTGCTCGGCCCGAACGGCATCGGGAAGAGCACGTTTGCCCGGCTCCTTGCCGGTGTGGAGACGCCGGACGGCGGTGCCGTTCAGATCTCCGCGAAGGTCTCGTACAAGCCCCAGTATATCAAGGCCGAGAGCCCGGACACTGTCGAGTTCTACCTGCGGTCGTGCACGAAGCAGTTCGATACCTCGATCTACCAGCACGATATCATCGAACCCCTCTCCCTCGGGCCGCTGCTGCAGTCTTCCCTTGATACGCTCTCCGGCGGGGAACTCCAGCGTGTCGCCATCGCGGCATGCCTCTCGCGGCCCGCCGACCTCTACGTCCTCGACGAGCCCAGTGCACACCTTGACGTCGAGCAGCGGGTCAGGATAACGCGGATGTTCCGCCATTACGTGGACGGGCGGGATGCGGCCATCCTTGTTATCGACCACGACATCTACCTCATCGACATGATAAGCGAGCGGATACTGGTCTTTGACGGCGAACCGGGTGTCCGCGGGGAGGCGACCGGGCCGTTCGGGATGCGGGAGGGCATGAACAGGTTCCTCTCGCGGCTGAACGTCACCTTCCGCCGCGACAAGTCGGGGCGGCCCCGGATCAACAAGCCCGGCTCGTTCCTCGACCGGGAACAGAAGGCGACGGGGGAGTATTATTACTACACGGAGAAGGAAGAGGTGGCGTGATCTTCCCCCCGACCTCCCTTCCCTTTTTTGTCCTTTCAGCAGGATATCCGAACCCGGGTTGCCATCCCCTGAAGTCCCCCGGCAGGCCGATCGGAAGAAGCGTTGCCATCCCATGACTGCCCGATGATGGAGGAACCACCGGGGTGAGAACCTTTTTCATCCCCCTTCTGCCATATCCTCCTCATGGTCCGGCACGAGTGCGGGTACGAACAGGAGATCCTCTGCCGCAGGTGCGGATCCACGGTGGTCTACAACGAGAGGACAGGGCTCTTCTGCCCACGGTGCAGGCGCGAGATCACACTGGTCTGCCCGGGATGCGGGAAGAAATGGTGACGGTCTTTTCTCATGCCTTGCTCCGGAGCCACTCGGCATACTGCTCGCGGAGTGCCGCCAGTTCCTCGGGAGAAAGGTCCTTCTTCCGGTTCCTGTGGAGGTAATCCTCGAGCTGGCTGACGATACGCTCGGCAACCCGGTACTCGTCCACCTCGATGTACGCGGGGGCCTTCGCGACCTCGATCGCCTCTCCACAGACCGGGCAGAGCTTCCACTGCTGGAACCGGTCGACGTAGGAAAAAGTCCGGCACCCGGGGCAGCGGATGATGAGGAACATCGGCAATTGGTGATTACAGCTCCCACGGTATATAAATATCGACGTATCCGGGGATCCAAAGGTCACCCCAGTCCAGGCGGCTGATTCCCTTTGTGCCTTGGTATTCCCGTTACAGGGGGAGAACATTTCCCCCGGAAAGATCCCATCAGTATGTCACCGGGACGGGGGAGAGACAGGATTCCGGATGGAAAAAAGGGATCGGAAAAACCGCTAAAGAAGGGTTTTTAGTAGATGATATTCAGAACGAGAATTGCCACGCCGATTGCAGCACACACGATGATGACCGAGTACGGGCTGATGTGTATTGCCCTCTTGTCCTCGCTCTCGTAGTAATTGACCAGCCCTGCGGAGGATATGAGGCGTCCACCCTGCTTCTTTGCCATACAAACATATTTCTCATTCTCGGTATATAAAAGGCTGGCAGCAGACATGAGCGGCGGGGAACTCCTGGTCGAGGGACGCGCCCTCCTTGGTGAGGACTTCGAGGAGGCGCCCGTGCGGGTGGTCGTTGAGGGCGGCACCATCGCGCACATCGAGGAGCTCGGGGGACCAGGAAACGACCTGCCCTGGATCGTCCCTGCATTCTTCAATGCCCACACCCATGTCGGCGACAGTGTTGCCCTCGACATTCCGCTCGAGGGTGACCTCGATGCACTCGTCCGACCCCCCGACGGGCTCAAGCACCGTATCCTCCGGTCGGTATCCCGCACGGAACTCGTCGGGGCGATGCGGCTGACCATCGGGACTATGGCTCACGGGGGCACGGCAGGGTTCGCCGATTTCCGGGAGGGGAGAGACGGCGTATCCGCGCTGCTCGAGGCCGC
>Ga0067045_1027878_pt1 | contig 53413 bp, 72 predicted proteins | sample TerdegcTABiofilm_FD_59184 | JGI IMG/M metagenome (GOLD analysis project Ga0067045, IMG submission 59184) | Combined Assembly of (Gp0054472, Gp0054536) Wastewater bioreactor microbial communities from Singapore -Terephthalate degrading...
CAGGTGACAATGTGAATTTAAGTGTAGAGTTGATAGCACCGATAGCGATGGAAGAGGGATTAAGATTTGCGATAAGAGAAGGTGGAAGAACAGTAGGTGCAGGTGTTGTTACAGAGGTGCTGGAGTAAAATGGACCAAAAGATTAGAATAAAATTAAGAGCTTATGACAACAGGGTTCTGGATCAGTCTGTTAAGGAGATAGTGGATACTGTCAAAAAAACAGGTGCAAGGATTTCAGGTCCTGTGCCTTTGCCAACAAAAATAAGTAAATATACAGTTTTAAGGTCAACAAATCAGGATAAAAAATCAAGAGAACAATTTGAAATAAGAGTGCATAAAAGATTGATAGATATACATGATCCCACCCCCGAAACAGTGGAGGCTCTTATGAAATTGGAGCTTTCTGCAGGGGTAGATGTGGAGATAAAGCTATGAAGGCAATTTTAGGTAAAAAAATAGGAATGACTCAAATATTTGATGAAGAAGGTAGAATTATTCCTGTGACAGTAATAGAAGCAGGTCCGTGCTGGATTGTGCAGGTAAGGAGTAAGGAAAAGAATGGTTACGAAGCAGTTCAGCTTGGTTTTCAGGAGATCAAGAAAGAAAAAAATGTACCCAAACCCTTGCTTGGAATTTTTAAAAAAGCAGGAATTCCTCCATGTAGGGTTTTAAAGGAATTTAAAATGACAGGATTTAATGTGGGTGATAAGGTTACTGTAGAGATATTTACAAAGGGTGATGTGGTAAGTATAGCTGGTATTTCAAAAGGAAAGGGATACCAAGGTGTCATGAAAAGGCATAATTTTGCAGGTGGTCCTGACACGCATGGCTCTATGTTTAACAGAGCACCTGGTTCTATTGGTGCAAGTTCTTTCCCGTCAAGAGTATGGAAGGGTAAGGGTATGGCTGGTCATATGGGAAATGAAAGGGTCACAGTGAAAAATTTAACAATTGTTGATGTTATTCCGGAACAGAATTTGCTTCTTGTGAAAGGCGCTGTTCCGGGTGGTGAAAATGGAATTCTACAAATATGGAAGGTAGAAGCATGATAGAGATTGAGATAAGAGATATTAATAACAACATAGTTGGTAAAAAAGAAGTTCCTGATATTGTTTTCAATAATTCCGCTTCTGAATCTGTGGTTCATACAGCAGTGGTTGCCTATATGGCAAATCAGAGGCAGGGGACACATTGTACAAAGACAAGGTCTGAAGTTTCAGGCGGAGGTAAAAAGCCATGGAGGCAGAAGCATACAGGAAGAGCAAGACATGGAAGCATTAGATCACCTTTGTGGAGAAAAGGCGGAATAGTATTCGGACCTAAGCCAAGAGATTACTATATTCAACTTCCTAAGCAGATGAAGGATACGGCATTATTTAAGGCGCTTACAATGAAATATAGAGATAATGAGATTTTGTTGCTTGATAATTTATCTCTCAATAGGATAAAAACAAAGGATATGGTAGAAATTTTAAAGAATTTACAGCTTGAAGAAAGCTCTGTCCTGATAGCTCTTCCAGAGAAGGATGAAAAAGTGCTTCTTTCAGCAAGAAATATTCCATATATAGGTGTTGTAAGAGCAGAAGATCTGAATGCTTATCATGTAGCAATGTTTGATAAGGTAGTATTTACAGTTGCAGGACTTGATAAGTTGCTCAGTATTAAGGGGGTTTCTTGATGGATATTTACAGCATAATAAAAAAACCTGTTTTTACAGAAAAAGCTTTGAATCTCAAAGAAAGTCAAAATAAGGTTGTTATAGAGGTTCATCCTGATGTAAACAAGGTTCAGGTTAAGAAAGCTTTTGAGGAGATATTTAAAGTTAAGGTTGACAGTGTGAGCATTATTAATGTGAAGCCGAAAATAAAAAGAGTTGGACTTCATTTCACAAAGACAAAAAAAACAAAAAAAGCAATAGTTACCCTGAAAGCAGGGGAGAAATTAGATTTGATAGAGGGTGTATAAATGGGTATAAGAAGATGTAAACCAACATCAGCAGGCAGAAGATTTGTAACGTATCATGATTTTAGTGAAATAACAAAAGATGAGCCCTATAAGCCATTAACTACATGTATCAAAAAGAGAAAAGGTAGAAATAATCAGGGTAGAATAACCTCTTGGTTAAAAGGCGGAGGGAATAGGAAGCTTTACAGAATTATAGACTTTAAAAGAAATAAACATGGCATTCCAGCAAAAATAGAAAGCATACAGTACGATCCCAACAGATCAGCCAGAATAGCTCTTTTGAAGTATATGGATGGAGAATATAGATATATTCTTGCGCCAGATGGATTAAAGGTGGGGGATACAATAATGAGCGGTTCTGGTATAGACATAAAGGTTGGAAATGCTTTGCCTCTTAAGGAAATACCTCTGGGAACGATGATACACAATATAGAACTTTTCCCAAATGGAGGAGGTAAGCTTGTAAGAAGCGCCGGGACAGCAGCTCAGCTAATGGCTAAAGAGGGTAAATATGCTCACGTAAAACTGCCCTCAGGAGAGGTAAGATTGATAAATGTGAATTGTTTTGCCACTATAGGACAGGTAAGCAATCTTGAACACGAGAATGTAATAATAGGAAAAGCTGGAAGAACAAGACATATGGGCAGGCGTCCTTCAGTTAGAGGAGTTGCAATGAATCCAATTGATCATCCTTTAGGAGGCGGTGAAGGTAAATCTTCAGGAGGAAGAGCTGCATGTACACCATGGGGTAAACCTGAAGGAGTTAAAACAAGAAAAAATAAGAGAACTGATAAGTTTATAATAAAGAGGCGGAAGTAAAGGGGGTTAAAGGTGCCAAGATCGCTTAAAAAAGGTCCGTTTGTGGATGTTAAACTTATGGAAAAAGTAAAAAAAGCTCTGGAGTCAGGAGATAAAAAGCCTATAAAGACTTGGTCAAGAAGGTCAACAATTATTCCAGAATTTATTGGACTTACGTTTGCAGTTCATAATGGAAGAAAGTTTATTCCTGTATATGTGACTGAAAATATGATTGGACATAAACTCGGAGAATTTGCACCTACAAGAACTTTTAAAGGTCATGCAGGCTCCGAAGAAAAGAAAAAGGCTAAGGGGAAATAGAAAATGGAAGCAAGGGCTATATTAAGATATGCTCGTATAACTCCAACTAAGGCAAGAAGAGTTATGAATTTAATTCGCGGGAAAAAAGCAGGTGAGGCTTTATTGACTTTGAAGTACATGCCTCATAAAGGCGCTCGTATAATTGAAAAAGTTTTAAGATCTGCTTTAGCAAATGCTGAGCAAAAAAATCCAAGATTGGATATTGATAATTTAAAAATAGTCAAAGCCTGTGTTGATCAGGGTCCGATGATGAAAAGAATTGAGCATAGAGCTATGGGAAGAGCGAATATTATTAAAAAGAAAACTTCACATATTACAATATATGTTGGTATTGAAGAAAATTAAAGCGGGGGTGTTGAGTTGGGTCAAAAAACAAATCCGATAGGCAACAGATTAGGAATAATCAGGACATGGGAAAGTAGATGGTTTGCTAAAAAAGGATATGCGGATCAGTTAATAGAGGACCTTAAACTTAGAAAAATGTTGAAAGACAAACTTTATCATGCTGGAATATCCAAGATTGAGATAGAAAGAGTTGGAGAAAAAGTTAGAGTTTTAATATTTGCAGCCAGACCAGGAATAATTATTGGTAAAAAGGGCGCGGAAGTTGAAAGATTGAAAAAAGAAGTAGAAGAAAAAACAGGTAAACAGGCAAATATTGAAATAAAGGAAGTAAGAAGACCTGAGCTTGATGCTCAATTAGTTGCTGAGAATGTAGCACTTCAGATAGAAAAAAGAGTTGCTTATCGTAGAGCAATGAAAAGGGCTGTGGCGTCTTCAATGAGATTTGGAGCTAAAGGTATTAAAGTATCATGTGCTGGAAGATTGGCAGGAGCAGAAATAGCAAGAACTGAATGGTACAGGGAAGGAAGAGTGCCTTTAAGCACCTTTAGAGCAGATATTGATTACGGCTTTGCAGAGGCAAAGACTACATATGGAATAATTGGTGTCAAGGTCTGGATATTTAAGGGTGAAGTTCAGCCAGGGCAATATATAAATTATAACTATTAATTTGCGGAGAGGAATAAATTATGTTAGCTCCTAAAAAAGTTAAATTTCGTAAAATGCAAAAAGGCAGAATGAACGGTATTGCTTACAGAGGTAGTACCGTATCATTTGGGGAATATGGACTTAAGGTTCTTGAGCCTGCATGGATTACAGCAAGACAGATTGAGGCAGCAAGAGTAGCGATAATGAGACATGCTAAAAAAGGTTGTAAGCTCTGGATAAGGATTTTCCCTGATAAACCTATTACTCGTAAGCCTGCTGAAACCAGAATGGGTAAAGGAAAAGGAAATCCTGAGTTTTGGGTTGCTGTTGTTAAACCTGGTAGAATTCTTTTTGAACTGTCAGGAGTTTCAGAAGAAATTGCAAAAGAAGCATTTGAGCTTGCATCTCATAAGCTTCCAGTGAAAACAAAATTTGTAAAGAGGCAGGAGAGTTTTGTATGAAGGCTACAGAATTAAGAAATTTTTCAATAGAAGAACTAAGGAAAAAAGAGAAAGAATTACGCAGAGAATTGTTCAATTTAAGATTTCAACTTGCTAAAGGTGAGCTACAGAATGTAAAAAGAATGAAAGCGGTTAAGAAAGATATTGCAAGAATATTAACTATAATTACAGAAAAAACTATGATGTCTTCTAAGGGCGAAGCCCACAAGAATTAAAAGAAAGAGGTATAAGGAGTTAAGGATATGCCGAAAAAGATATTAAAGGGCACAGTTGTAAGTGATAAAATGGACAAAACAGTGGTTGTTTCAGTTGAGAGAGTTTTTCAGCATCCTCTTTACAAAAAGACTATTAAAACAAGAAAGAAGTACAAAGCACATGATGAAGAAAATATTTGTCAGCTTGGTGACATGGTAGAAATAATTGAAAGCAGTCCAATAAGTAAAACCAAAAGATGGAAGGTTTTAAGAATTGTTAAGGAGGGTGATACTCAATGATTCAGCCAAGAAGCATTCTTGAGGTTGCTGATAATTCAGGCGCAAAAAGAGTGCAGTGCATAAGAGTACTTGGGGGTTCTAACAGAAAATATGCAAGTTTAGGAGATGTTATCATAGTAAGCGTCAAAGAGGCTTTACCTGACAGCAACATAAAAAAAGGTTCTGTAGCTAAGGCTGTTATTGTTAGATTACGCAGAAGTGTTAGAAGAAATGATGGTTCTTATATAAGATTTGATCAGAATGCAGTCGTGCTGGTTAATAATCAACTTGAACCAATTGGTACAAGAATATTTGGTCCTGTTGCAAGGGAACTGAGGTGGAAAGAGTTTACAAAAATAGTTTCACTTGCACCAGAAGTTATTTAGGTGGAGGAATAAAGTGAGTTTAAGGATTAAAAAAGGTGATACAGTTATGGTTTTATCAGGCAAAGACAAGGATAAAAAGGGAAGAGTTCTTGTGATTATGCCTAAAAAAGAAAAACTTGTTGTAGAGGGGGTTAATATTGTAAAAAAACATCAGAAACCCTCTCGTAAATATCCACAAGGTGGAATTATTGAAAAAGAATTTCCGATTTATATCTCAAAGGTAATGCTTGTGTGTCCTAAGTGTGATAAACCTACGAGAATAGGTGCGAGAATTTTAGAGGATGGCAGAAAAGTCAGGGTTTGCAAGAAGTGTAAGGAGGTTATTGACTGATGACTGCGAAAGTTGATAGTAAATACGTGCCTCGTCTTAAAAATAAATATGATAGGGAGATAATTCCCGCATTAATGAAGAAGTTTAATTATAAGAATATAATGGAAGTTCCGAGACTTGAAAAAATAGTTGTGCATGTTACCTTAGGAGAGGCTATCCAGAATATAAAACTTCTTGATGCTGCAGAGAAGCAATTAGCTTTAATAACCGGGCAGAAACCTCTGGTTACAAAGGCTAAAAGAGCTCTGGCAGCTTTTAAATTAAAAAAAGGTATGCCTTTGGGTTGTAAGGTTACTTTAAGGAAGGAAAGAATGTATGAATTTTTAGATAAATTAATTTCTCTTGCTTTACCAAGAATAAGAGATTTTAGAGGAATTTCTCCAAAATCTTTTGATGGAAGGGGAAATTATTCTTTTGGAATAAAAGAACAGTTTATATTTCCTGAAATAGATTATGATAAAGTTGAAATGATACACGGGCTTGATATAACTATCTGTACAACAGCAAAAACAGATGAAGAGGCTTTAGCTTTATTAAAAGAATTTGGAATGCCATACAGAAAATAAGGAGGGGTTGTGGCAAGAAAAAGTAAAATAGAAAGAGCAAAGTATCCAGCAAAATTTAAAGTCCGGGTAAGAAATCGTTGTAAAATGTGTGGACGTTCAAGAGGATACTTGAGAGATTTTGGTCTTTGTAGAATTTGTTTTAGATTTTTAGCCAACTCAGGGAAAATCCCTGGAGTTGTAAAAGCAAGCTGGTAAAGGGGTGACAGAATGATAACTGATCCAATTTCAGATATGCTAACTCGAATCAGAAATGCAATAAAAGTAAAAGCAGATAAGGTTGACATTCCTGCTTCAAGAATGAAGATTGAGATTTCCAAAATACTTAAAGAAGAGGGTTTTATTAAGTCTTATAAGATTATTAAAGATAAAAAGCAAGGTATTATAAGAATAAATCTTAAGTATACATCAGAAGGAGATTCTGTAATTTCAAACTTGCAAAGGATTAGTAAACCCGGTAGAAGAGTATATGTTAGTAAAGATGAAATTCCGCATGTAATGGGAGGACTTGGAGTAGCTATATTAACCACATCTCAGGGTGTCATGACTGACAAAGAATGCCGACATAAGGGAGTCGGTGGAGAAGTAATATGTTATATATGGTAAGAGGTGATAGGATGTCAAGAATAGGAAGAAAGCCAATTCAAATACCAGACAATGTAAACGTAACAGTAGAAAACAGACAGATAATTGTGAAAGGACCAAAGGGTCAGTTAAGTTATAGTCTGCCTGAAGGAATAGGAATAACAATTGATAATAAAACAATGCTAATTACAAGAGAGTCTGACCTTTCTAAACAAAGAGCTTTACATGGACTTGCAAGAAGTCTAATATCAAATATGGTTACAGGTGTGTCTCAGGGATTTACAAAAGCTCTTCAAATTTACGGAGTTGGCTACAGAGCTCAGGTAAGCGGAAATAAAATCATACTTAACATTGGATACTCACATCCTGTGGAGTTTGTTCTTCCAGAAGGCATTAAAGCTACTGTTGATGAAAAGCAGACAACTATTACACTGCATGGCATAGATAAACAACTTGTTGGACAGATAGCTGCTAATTTAAGAGCTATTAGACCTCCAGATGCATATAAAGGTAAAGGAATTAGATATACTGATGAAGTTTTAAAATTAAAACCTGGAAAGACCGGAAAGAAATAAGGAGGTTAAACTTTGCGAGACAAAACAGAGTTAAGAGACAGAAGACGTCAAAGAATTAGAAAAAAGGTTTTTGGAACTTCTGAAAGACCAAGGCTTTGTATATTCAGGAGTCTTAATCATATATATGCCCAGATTATTGATGACACAAAGGGACACACACTTGTAGCTGCTTCTACTCTTGATAAAGAGTTAAAGGATTTAAAAGGACATAAAGGTAATAAAGAATTTGCTAAAAAAGTTGGAGAATTGATTGCAGAAAGGGCAATTAAACTTGGTATAACAAAAGTTGTTTTTGATAGAGCAGGATATAAATATCATGGATGTGTTAAGGCTCTTGCAGATGCTGCAAGAGAAAGGGGACTACAATTTTAGGGAGGAGTAATGAAGCAGGAAAGAATAAATGCTAATGAATTGAGTTTAAAAGATAAAGTAGTCTATATAAATAGAGTTGCCAAGGTTGTAAAGGGTGGCAGAAGATTTTCTTTCAGTGCTTTGGTTGTTGTAGGAAATGAAGCTGGTATTGTTGGCGTAGGCAAGGGAAAAGCAGCAGAAGTGCCTGATGCAATAAGAAAGGCAATAGATAAAGCTAAAAAAAATCTTATAGTTTTTCCTTTAAAAGATACTACAATTCCTCATCGTGTAGAGTATAAATACGGAGCTACAAAGATAGTAATAAACCCTGCACCAAAAGGAACAGGAATAATAGCTGGTGGTCCAGCAAGAGCGGTTTTTGAAGTTGCAGGAGTTCAGGATATTGTTGCAAAAGTTCTTGGAAGTCATAATCCTTTCAATTCAGTAAAAGCAACAATAGGAGCATTGAATAGATTAAAAGAGCCTTCTTCTGTTGCTAAACTCAGAACAAAGCCTTCGGAGATAGAATCATCTGAAGAAAATCAGACAGTAAGTGAGGAGGAAAAGGTTTTATGAAAATAAATGATTTAAAACCAGCTCCAGGAAGTAAGAAGAAAGCAAAGAGAATCGGAAGAGGATTAGGTTCTGGGCATGGCAGATATGCAACAAAAGGGCTCAAGGGGCAGAAATCTCGTTCAGGAGGTGCTAAAGGAGCAGGATTTGAAGGTGGACAAATGCCTCTGCAGAGAAGAGTTCCAAAACGTGGTTTTTCAAATGCACCTTTTAAAAAAGAATACGCAATAGTGAATCTTGAAGACCTAAATAAAATTATTGATGAAGTTGATATTATTACTCCCGAAACTCTTTTACAAAAAGGTATTGTAAAAGACCTAAAAGATGGATTAAAAATTCTTGGCAATGGAGAAATAAAAAAATCTATCACAGTCAAAACCAATGCCATAAGCAAATCCGCACTGCAAAAAATTCAGTCTGTAGGTGGTAAGGTAGAGGTTATATAGTGGGACTTGTAACAGCCTTCAGAAATATTCTTAAAATACCTGAGTTGAGGGCAAGGGTTTTATTCACTCTTGCAATGCTTGCTGTATTTAGAATTGGAGCACATATACCCACGCCAGGTATAGACGGTGAAGCATTGAGCAAGTTTTTGCTTGAGCGTGGTGGTGCTGTTATGGGCTTTTTTGATATTTTTACAGGTGGAGCACTTTCCAAGGTTACTATCTTTGCTCTTGGTGTAATGCCTTATATAAGTGCATCTATTATTTTTCAGCTTTTAACTGTTGTTATTCCTTCTTTGCAAAAACTTGCAAAAGAAGGAGAAGAAGGTAGAAAAAAAATTACGAGATATACCAGGTACGCGACCATAGTCATAGCAGCAATTCAGGGATTTGGAATAGCTGTTGGGCTTGAAAGTATGGGAGGAGGCCAGTTTATTCAAGAGCCAGGCTGGTCATTTAGAATAATAACAATGATAACTCTTACAGCTGGAACAGCTTTTCTAATGTGGCTTGGAGAGCAGATAACTGAAAAAGGAATTGGTAATGGTATCTCTTTAATAATATTTGCAGGAATTGTTGCAAGATTTCCGAATGCTATTTTTTATACATATAATCTTGTTAGAACAGGTGAGTTATCAATATTCTTTGTGTTAATTTTAATTGTTGTCATGGTTGGTGTAGTGGCAGGTATTATATTCATTGAGAGAGGTCAGAGAAGAATTCCTATTCAATATGCAAAAAGAGTTGTTGGGAAAAAAATGTATGGCGGATACACAACATATCTTCCCTTGAAAATTAATTCAGCAGGGGTTATTCCACCAATTTTTGCTTCTTCAGTATTGATGTTTCCTGCGACAGTTGCTGGATTTATAGCTGTTCCATGGGTTCAAGCACTGGCTAAACAGATGTCTCCTGGGAGTTTTCTTCACGTTATACTCTACGTTGGTTTAATAATCTTTTTTACATATTTTTACACTGCTGTTATTTACAATCCTGTGGAAATAGCTGAAAATCTTCAGAAAAATGGAGGATATATTACAGGAATAAGACCAGGGCAGAAAACATCTGAGTATATTTACAGAGTTCTTTCCCGTCTTACATTTATTGGAGCTCTTTATCTAAGTGCGGTATGCGTTTTGCCAGAAATTCTTATTGCTAAATTTAAAGTTCCTTTTTATTTTGGTGGCACATCCCTCCTTATTGCTGTAGGCGTAGCTCTTGATACAGTTTCTCAGATTGAAACCCACATGATAAGCAGGTCTTATGAAGGATTCTTCAAAAAGTTCAGAATAAAGGGCAGGAAGGACTAATTAAGTAGTGATTATATTAAAGAGTCCTGAAGAATTAAAAAAAATGAGAAAATCCTGCCAGATAGTGGCAAAGGTTCTTAAAGAGCTTAAAACATACATAAAAGAAGGATTGACAACAAAACAGATAGAGCAATTTGTTGAGAATCTGATAATAAAAATGGGAGGAATTCCGGCATTCAAAGGTTATAGAGGTTATCCTGCAAGTGTGTGTATATCTATCAATGAGCAGGTTGTTCATGGAATACCATCAGAAAAAGTTTTTATTAAAGAAGGAGATTTAGTAAGTGTTGATGTTGGTGTGCTTTGTGAACATTTTTATGGAGATGCTGCATATACATACCCTATTGGCAAAATTAGTAAGGAAGCTGAAAAATTACTCAAAATTACAGAAGAAGCCTTATATAAAGGGATTGCTGAGGCAATGGAAGGCAAAAGAATTGGTGATATCTCTCATGCTATACAGATGCACGTTGAAAACAACGGATTTTCAGTTGTGCGAGCATTTGTGGGGCACGGAATAGGAAGGTCACTTCATGAAGAACCTCAAATTCCTAATTTTGGAACAAAAGGAATCGGTCCAATGTTAAAAAAAGGTATGACACTGGCAATTGAACCTATGGTTAACGCAGGAAAACACGATGTAAAAATTCTTTCTGATGGATGGACAGCGGTTACTAAGGATGGTTCCCTTTCTGCTCATTTTGAGCATACTATTGCAATTACTGAAGGTGAACCTGAAATCTTGACTAAATTATGAAATTATAGATATATTAACAAGTTATATGCCGAAAGAAGAACATATAGAGATGCAGGGTACTATTGAGGAAGCTTTACCTAATGCTATGTTTAGAGTAAAGTTGGAAAATGGTCATGTTATCCTTGCTTATGTTTCTGGGAAAATGAGAATGCATTTTATAAAAATTTTGCCGGGCGATAAAGTTCTGGTTGAAATATCTCCCTATGACCTTACTAAGGGTAGAATAATTTACAGATTTAAATAGGAGGTGTTCATTGAAAGTAAGAGCCTCAGTAAAGAAGATTTGTGCAAAGTGTAAGATAATTAAAAGAAAAGGAGTTATTAGAGTTATTTGTGAAAATCCAAAGCATAAACAAAGACAAGGCTAAGAAAGGAGTATAATATGGCAAGAATAGCAGGTGTTGATATACCTAAAAATGAAAGAGTTGAGATAGGGCTAACAAGAATTTTTGGCATAGGCAGAAGTCTATCAAATAAAATATTGAAAGAAACAGGCGTAGAACCAAATAAAAGAGTAAAAGACCTTACAGATGAGGAAATAGTAAAAATAAGAAGCGAGATAGAAAAAAATTACAAAGTTGAAGGTGAACTAAGAAAAGAAATATCCATGAATATAAAAAGATTAATGGATATAGGTTGTTATAGAGGGTTGAGACATATGGCTAATTTGCCTGTAAGAGGACAGAGAACAAGGACAAATTCAAGAACTCGTAAGGGTCCGAGAAGAAAGATTATGAAGAAAAAATAAAAATTTGGAAGGAGGTTATATAGATTAATGGCACAGAAAAGAAAAGGCATAAAAAAGGTTAAAAAAAATATTCCTTATGGAGTGGCTCATGTTCAGACAAGTTTTAATAATACAATAATAACTATAACAGACCCAAATGGTAATGTTGTAGCATGGGCATCTTCAGGAAGTTGTGGTTTTAAGGGTTCAAGGAAAGGAACTCCTTATGCAGCTCAGATAGCAGCAGAGGCTGTTGCAAAGAGAGTTATAGACATGGGAATGAAGCAAATAGATGTTTTGGTTAAAGGACCTGGAGCAGGAAGAGAAACAGCAATAAGGGCTCTGCAGGCAGCAGGTCTTGAAATTAATTTAATTAAAGATGTAACACCTGTGCCTCACAATGGGTGCAGACCTCCAAAGAGAAGGAGGGTTTAAATGGCAAGATATACGGGTTCACTTTGTAGATTATGTAGAAGAGAGAGCATGAAAATGTTCCTCAAAGGCACAAGATGCTATACAGAGAAATGTGCTTTTGAAAGAAGAAAATATCCTCCGGGACAACATGGACATAACAGGGGTAAATTATCTGATTATGGACTACAGCTAAGAGAAAAACAAAAAGTTAAAAGAATTTATGGTGTTATGGAAAGACAGTTTAAGAATTATTTTGAAAAGGCTACAAAAATGAAGGGCGTAACAGGTGAAAATTTGCTTAAGTTACTTGAAAGAAGACTTGATAATGTTATTTATAGAATGGGATTTGCTATGAATAGAAGGCAAGCAAGACAATTAGTAAGACATGGATATTTCACGGTTAATGGTAAAAAAGTGGATATTCCATCTTATTTAGTAAGGCCTGGAGATATAATTGAGATTGTTCAATCAGGCAAAGAATTAGAGATAATTAAAGAAAGCCTTGCTTTAGCTGAACAGAGAGGTTTCCCAGTATGGTTAGAGGTCAATGCTGAAGAAATGAAAGGAAAATTTGTTAGACTTCCAGAGAGAGAAGAGATGCAGCTTCCGGTTCAGGAGCAGTTGATTGTAGAGTTTTATTCAAAATAATTTATAAAGTGATAAAATTGGGAGGCAGTAAATGAATTTATATAAAGAATTTCAGATGCCAAAAAAAGTTGAATTTGACCAAGAAAGTTTAACAGATACATATGGAAAACTTGTAATAGAACCTCTTGAAAGAGGATACGGAATAACGCTTGGCAATTCATTAAGAAGGGTATTGCTTTCTTCTCTTGATGGAGTAGCAGTTTATGCAATAAGAATAAACGATGCTTTACATGAGTTTAGCTCAATAAAAGGAGTAAAGGAAGACATTTTAGATATTATCTTAAATGTTAAAAAATTAAGATTTAAATACTATGCTCAGGACTCTGATAAAAAAATAGCTACAATTAAAATAAAAGGACCAGCTGATGTTACAGCAGAATCTATTCAGACAGATGGAACTTACGAGGTTTTGAATAAATCACAGTATATTTGTTCCCTGGATCAGGATGCTCAAATGGAAATGGTGCTTTACATAAGAAAAGGAAGAGGATATGTTCCTTCAGAGGCAATTAAGGATGATGAGTTACCCGTGGATGCAATTACTGTTGATGCTATATTCAGCCCAGTTAAAAAGGTGAATTTCAGAGTTGAAAAGACAAGAGTTGGAGAACTTACTGACTATGATAGATTAATTTTAGAGATATGGACAGATGGTAGCATAACCCCTGAAAGAGCAATCAGCGATGCTTCCAGTATATTGATCAAACATTTTGAATATCTAATATTTTTCAAAGAAGCCGAACTTCAGAATAAAGAAATTCATGAAACTGTTCCTAACCCTGAAGAAGATTTAAATTTTGATTTGTTGAACGAAAATATTTTAAAACCTATTGAAGACCTTGAATTATCTGTTAGGGCATATAATTGTTTGAAAAGTGCTGGAATAAACACAATTGCGGAACTTGTTCAGAGAACTGAAGGAGAACTTATGAAAACAAAGAATTTTGGCAGACGTTCATTAGAGGAAATAAAGGAAGTGCTTACAAATATGGGCTTAAAGTTAGGAATGAGAATAAATCCTGAATTGCTTGAAAAATTTAAGGAAAAAGCTCACAGGGGGTAATGAATGAGACATAGAGTTTCTGGAAGACACTTTGGAAGAACAGCTAACCAGAGGAAAGCACTTTTAAGAGGGCTTTTAGCTTCTCTTATTAAATATGAAAGAATTGAAACAACTGTTGCAAAGGCAAAAGCAGTTAAAGAGCTTGCTGACAGACTTGTTACTTTCGGTAAGAAAGGGGATCTTCATTCAAGAAGAATTGCGCTTTCTTATCTACCTGATAGAGAACTTGTAAAAAAACTTTTTAATGAGATTGCTCCTCGTTTTAGCGATAGAAACGGAGGATATGTAAGGGTTATTAAAACTGGATTCAGGATAAAAGACAGTGCTCCTAAAGCAATTCTTGAGTTTGTTGACTACGCAAAGCCTGAAAAAGAAAGCGATAAAGAAGAGAAAAAAGCAAATTAGTTTGACAGAAATCTTTTAAATTTGATAATTTTAATTAGTTCCTGGGTAGCTCAGCCGGCAGAGCGGGTGGCTGTTAACCACTTGGTCGGGGGTTCGAATCCCTCCCCAGGAGTTTAAATTTTTTATGACAATGGTTCCTTCGGATGCTTCGCATCCTCAGGATGATAAAAGAGGGAGGAATAGATGCCAAGAGCAAAGGGTGGATTTAAAACAAGAAGGTATCATAAAAAAATTCTTTCAATGGCAAAGGGCTACTACAGTGGAAGACGTCGCTGTTATAAAGTTGCAGCTAAAGCAGTAGAAAAGGCACTTGAACATTCTTATAGAGATAGAAGACTTAAGAAAAGAGATCTTAGGTCACTCTGGATAACAAGAATAAATGCAGCTGTAAGAATGTTTGGACTCACATATAATCAGTTTATTGATGGATTGAAAAAAGCGAATATCTCTCTTAACAGAAAGGCTCTTGCTGATATCGCATACAATGATATAAATGTGTTCGGAGAGTTGGTTGAAAAGGTAAAACCTTTTGTAAAAGCAGCATAAATGCAAGACCCTTTAAAACAGTCTTTTCTCAAAGATATAAATGATATCAGTTCTATTCAGGAACTTGTTAATCTGAAAGCTAAATACATTGGTAAAAAGGGAATCATAACAGAGAAAATTAAAAATTTAGGGAGACTAACACCTGAAGAAAGAAGGTCGCAAGGGAAAATTCTTAATGAACTAAAAGGTTTCATTGAAGAAACTATTAAAAATAAAGAAGAAGAACTAAAACAGAAAGAAATCTCAGAGATTTTAAAAAAAGAGTTTATTGATATAACCTTACCTGGAAAAGATTTCTATTTTGGTGGTAGTCATCCCGTAAATAAGACTCTTCTGGAAATTATAGACATTTTTAGAGAACTCGGCTTTACAGTTGAAGAAGGACCTGAAGTAGAGCTTGATTACTATAATTTTGAAGCATTAAACATACCTAAGGACCATCCTGCAAGAGATATGCAGGACACTTTTTATGTGAGTGAAGACGTTGTTTTAAGAACACATACTTCACCTGTTCAAGTAAGAGTTATGGAAAATAAAAAGCCTCCTTTAAGATTTATTTCTCCTGGTAAGGTTTATCGCTGCGATTCAGATGTTTCTCATACGCCAATGTTTCATCAGGTTGAAGGATTGATGGTTGATGAAGATGTTTCATTTTCACATTTAAAAGGTGTGCTTGTCTATTTTTTGAGGAGACTTTTTGGAGATATTCCTGTAAGATTTAGACCAAGTTTTTTTCCTTTTACAGAACCATCAACTGAGATAGATATAGGATGTATTATTTGTGGCGGGAATGGATGTAGAGTCTGTAAAGGCACAGGATGGCTTGAAGTTCTTGGCGCTGGGATGGTTCATCCAAATGTTTTCAAATTTGCTGGGTATCCAGAGGGTAGGTACACAGGATTTGCTTTTGGAATGGGAGTTGAAAGACTTACGATGCTTAAATATGGGATAGATGATATCAGACTATTCTTTGAAAATGATATAAGATTTTTGAGGCAATTCTGATGAAAGTTCCTTTCAGTTGGTTAACGGAATATATTGAAGGTGAGATAGAACTAAAAAGAACTTCTGATGCTCTTACAATGGCAGGGCTTGAAGTAGGAGCGATTGAAGAGTTTGATAGTGATACAGTTCTTGACCTTGAAATAACTCCCAATAGAGCAGATTGCCTAAGTATTATTGGCATAGCAAGAGAAATTAAAGCAATATTTGGACTAAAACTTAAAAAACCTTCCTTTAAAATTAAGAAAGAATTAAAAGATAATAAGTTTACCATTTCTATTGCAAATCCTGAGCTTTGCTATCGCTACGCAGGAAGAATTGTAAGAGATGTAAAAATTTCTCCATCTCCTCAATGGCTTAAAAAAAGACTTGAGGCATCAGGTATTCGTTCAATAAACAATGTAGTTGATATAACTAACTATGTTTTGCTTGAATATGGGCATCCTCTTCATGCTTTTGATCTTGACCGTCTTGAAGGATATCAGATCAGAGTAGGAACTCCAGAAGCTTTTAGGAAAAGCATAGAAGAGATTGTAACGCTTGACGGAGTAAAAAGAAAAATAAACCATGATGACCTTTTAATATGGGATGGAGTAAAACCTGTTGCAGTTGCTGGAATTATGGGAGGAGCGAATACAGAGGTTACTGATAAGACTACAAATATTTTAATTGAGAGTGCTTATTTTAAACCAGAGCGAATAAGAAAAACATCCAAAAGACTTGGAATATCAACAGAAGCCTCTTACAGGTTTGAAAGGGGAACAGACATAGAAACTCTTAAGGAAGCTCTTGACAGAGCAGCATTTCTTATTCAGGAGCTTACAGGTGGGACTGTCTATGAGGCTATAGATGTGTATCCTGTGAAAATTCCAGAGAAGAAAATTTTATTCAGCATGGAAAAGATATGTAAGTTTATCGGAGTTACTTTGAAGGATAAAGAAGTTTTGAGAATTCTGGAACTTCTTGAAATAAATGTTACAAAGAAAGATGAAAAATTTTATATTGCAAGTATACCCACACACAGACAAGACCTGGCAATAGAAGAAGATATTGCAGAAGAAGTTGCAAGAATTTATGGCTATGATACAATTCCTGCTCAGATGCCTTCAGCATTTAAATATGTTACTGAAAATCATGAACTTACCAAAAAAAGAAAATTTTTAAATCTTATAAGAGACTATTTAATTTCACTGGGTTATAGTGAAGCTGTTAATTTCAGCTTTATGTCTCCAGATGATCTTAATGTATTCGGTATATCAGAAAATGATATAAGAAGGCATTATATTTCTCTTGTTAACCCTTTAAGGCAGGAAGAATCAATAATGAGAACAATGCTATTGCCAAGTCTGCTAAAAAATACTGAAAAAAATACTGCACGTGGTATAGAAAATTTAAGACTTTTTGAAATAGGGAAAGTATTTATAGCCCAAGAAGGAGCTTCTCTTCCACAGGAAATTGTTCATCTTGGCATAATTACAAAAAAGGAAGAAATTAAATCTTCATTTAAGGATGACCCATATGATTTTTATGCGTTAAAAGGATTGATAGAGGGAGTTTTCAGACATTTTAAAATAAACAATATCCGTTATATAAGGTCTAATGAAGTATTCCTGCATCCTGGGCAGTCAGCAGATATTTTAATCAAAGGAGAAAAAATAGGTTTTATTGGAGTTATATCACCAGAAGTTCTCTCAAAGCTTGATTTTAAAACAAAACCATTTATATGCATGGCAGAAATTGATCTTAATAGATTGTTTAGTTTTGCTGAGGCAGAAATAAAATATAAACCATTTTCAACATATCCTGCTGTTAAGAGAGACACAGCCCTGATACTGCCTATTGATTTTGAATCTCAGAGAATATTTGATATTATAAAGTCCTTTGATAACGAACTTATTGAGAATGTTTTTATTTTTGATGTCTATCAAGGTAAAGGAATTCCTGAGGGCAAAAAAAGTATTGCATTCAGAATAACCTATAGAGCATCTGACAGAACATTAACAGCAGAGGAAGTTGAAAATATTCACAATAATTTGATTGGAAAAATTATAGCTGAAACTGGAGCTGCCCTCAGAATCTAATTTTTTAGTTTATAACCTGCTTCTTCAAGAGCTTTTGCAATTTTGTCAAGGTTTGTTTTAGTTTCATCAAAGATAATGTTAGCTTCTCCAATTTTTACATCTGCTTCTGTAACTCCAGCTTCTTCAAGTGCATGGGAAACCCTCTTAATACAATGAGCACAACTCATTCCTTCAATAAAAATTTTCATTTCTTTCATTTTTTTCTCCTGCTAACCATTTTTTTTAATTTTATCATAAAAACTCCTTTTAATTAACTGATATTTATAGATTTTTATTTTTGTTAAAATTAAATAGAGATGTTGGATGAAAAATATATTCTGTCAGCAGCATATGTTCCTGAACATATACCTAAGCTAATGAGTTTTTTGTCAGGAGGAGATCCTGCACTTTTGAATAAAAATTATCTGTATTTTAAAGGGGAAAACTGGCTTATCTTTATTGGTTATCCTTTAGACAGAAACTTTGATATTAATGAGTTTGGAAATAGTATTCAGCAAGTTTTAAAAAAATTCAAACCTGAAACTTTATGGCTTTTAACAGATGAAATTCCTGACTTTCTACAAGAAAAGTTTAAAAAGTTAGAGGATGATTACTATTATAAACTTGATATAAAAAATTTGGTTATTAATAAAAAACTGATAAAAGTTGTGGAAAAAGCTTCCGATAAACTTAAAGTTGTAGTAGAGAAGATATATACAGAGCAGCATAAAGACCTTACAAATGAATTTTTAAAAACCAGAGAGGTATCCAAAAATGTAAGGCAATTATATATTAAATTGCCAGAATATCTTAAAAAATCAGAAACCACTTTTTTATTAAGCACTTATACCAAAGAAGGACGACTTACAGCTTATTATATCATTGAAATGGAAGCTGAGCAGTTTTCAGCTTACTTGATTGGGTGTAATTCAAAAATAAATTATGTTTCATACTCTTCAGATCTCTTAATGTATGAGTTAATAAAAATCTCTCAAAAAGAAGGGAAAAAGTATATTAATTTAGGTATAGGAGTCAATGAAGGAATTAGAAGATTTAAGGAGAAATGGGGAGGTATTCCATTTTTAAAGTATAGGACATATGAATATAGTAGAGTTAATTTTTTAGATTATTTCTTAATAAATCCATAATTTTAGGGTTTCACATGCTATTTAAAAGAAAAAAACTGAAAATGATATGGGGAATTAAGGGAAAAGGTAAAACATCCTATTTAATTGGTACATCCCATATATTTTCACATAGTTTTAGAGATTTCTTAGAATACCATATTTCTAAAACTGAATCGGTAGTAATAGAAGGACCGCTTGATAAAGAAGAAATGGAAAAGGTTGTAAAAACAGGGATACAAAGTTCAGAGTCATCTCTCCATGATATTCTTGATGAACAAACTGTAGAACTTATGATTACAAAGTTTATAAATATTTCCTTAGAAAAGGTTATTCCCTCTATAAGAGAATTTTCAGAGCCTTATTTGAGAGCTTATTATAATACATCAATCAAAGATATTTTGAAAAATTATAGACACTGGATGGCTTTTTTCAGTTTGTGGTATCTCTTTTTAAATCTTATGGATTGGAAGTATTCTATGGATTTAGATGCATTTAAAATAGCTCATAAACTTAAAAAAAAGGTTTATTATCTTGAAAAAATAGATGAACAGATAGAGGCTTTAGAAAGCATTCCACTGATTAAAACTGTTAACTTCATCAAAAAAATAGATTTTTGGGAAAGTTATATAAAAAACTATGAGAAAATATATTTAAAAGGAGACCTGAATAACCTGATCAGTCATACTCAGGAATTTCCAACAAGATGTGAATCTATAATTAATAAACGTGATCCTGTTTTATATGAAAGAATGTATCCATTCTTAGAGCGAGGTGATTCCCTTATTCTTGTAGGAATTACACATATAGCCGGAATTATAGATAGAGCTATTAAAGATGGATTTCATATCATTGAATAAATAATTTTTTTAAAATTTTCAGAATAGAAGTTTTGTATGAAATTTTGTAAAAACAAAATTCGTATTGCAAAAAAGGCTTACCTGACCACTTTTTTTTGAAAAACTCTATACCTTTATTAATTCCCAAACCAAGATTTATATATAATTTCCCCTTATCTATTGATACTTTAACAATTTCATATAGCAAAAGATCAGAGACTCCTGGAACATAATATTTACGAGATGGAAAATTAAACATATAAAAAGCATAGTTATTAGCTCCATAATCTGCCACGCTAAATCCTGAGAGACTACCTTTTTTATCCCTTGCATTAAATACCATTGCGGTTTTTGATGAATTCACATAATCTGGAATTTTTTTAAAAATAAATTGAGTATATTCATCAATCTCATGTATTTTTATAAATTCATCTATTAACTCAATATGTTCTTCTGTTATAACTTTATTTTGTTCGGTGTTTACTTCTTTAAGAGCTCTTTTAATACTGTTTTTTAAAGAAGAATTAAGCATAAAATTAGATAGGTCAAGCTGGTAATAAAAATCTGAGCTTTTTTGAAGGAATTTTTCTTGGGACATTAAAGAGAAAGGAGCTATCACAGCAACACTTTTAGGTCTAAATTGTTCAATAATTAAATCTAAAATTTTCTGTGTCTGTTCTTTATGGTGAATTTTTCCAAGAGGGTATCCAATAAAAATTAGATGTGAATTTTTAAAGTAGAATATGTATTCATCAAATAAAAAAGGCTCAGATTGAGAGATACTGACAACATAATCTGGAAGATGTTCAGGTATGTAGGCATATGTTTTAATATACTCTTTTTCTTCTAAAGAAAGCATTAAAAATCCTTTTTAAAAAATAGGGGCTCAAACGAGCCCCTTTATTACTTATTTTAATTCAACTTCTCAGAACCAAAATTTACTTTTTCTCCATTTATAAATCTTGTAACCATAAAGCCTACTGCCGAAATAATCATACATTCCTGTTTGAATTGGCATGTCTGACAATTTTGAAAATCTTCAGATGGTGAATGAAGACACTTTACAATTTCAGGAAGGTATGCAATCAGAGTAGCCATATCAATGGATATTTTGGGGCTTTCATGCATAAATCCCTCCTAACTCAGGCATTTAAGCCTGTAGGCTGGGTTATTTTTATTCCGCCCTTGAAAGCAGAGGATGTCCCAGCAGGCGGATTTCCTCTGCTTCTAAAATACCATTTTGAGAAACAAAATTTTCAAGGAACAAAAGATATAAAAATTACATTAAAAAACTTAAAGAAATCAAGATTATTGAATTCGTGTTCAATCCCTGTTTGAGATTTCAGGACTGTATAGTCAACGAATATATTTTATAATAGCAATTGTAATAAAAGTATTTCAAGCCATTGCAACCATAAATTTTTACTTATGAATTGACATGGAAGGATAAAAATAGTTATATTTCAAAAAGTTCGGGCGATTAGCTCAGGGGGAGAGCGCTTCCTTCACACGGAAGAGGTCGTGGGTTCAAATCCCTCATCGCCCATCCAGAATTGTCAAGGCTTTCCATTAAGTGACACACTCCTAAAAAACCTCCATTGATCATTATTTTTATGAATTTAAAGATAAATACTGGTTGTTTTTGATGAACAGGATAAGATGACTGTAATGATTAGTTGTTTTGCTTGTTTTTTTATGTTTGAATATTTTTCTGGCAGTTCTCATCTCAATTTCTAATATTGTAAGTAAGCTTAGTATTATAAGATTTTTTTTTAATTAAGAATACTAAAAAGTTTTTTTACAATTTTACTCATTCCTTAGTGCTATCATAGGATCAAGCCTTGCTGCTTTTTTTGCCGGGAAAAAGCCAAATACTATTCCCACAAATGCTGAAAAAAGGAAAGATATTAAATTTATTCCAACATTAAAATTAAATGGAACTTGTATAAAATTGCAAACTAAAAAAGATGCTATTAAAGCAATAAAAATTCCTAACAATCCACCTGAAGATGATAAAACTGTTGCTTCCACCAGAAATTGTATAAGAATATCTCTTTCAATTGCTCCAATTGCAAGCCTTATGCCTATTTCTCTTGTTCTTTCAGTTACAGAGACAAGCATGATATTCATTATGCCTATGCCACCTACAAGAAGACTTACAGCAGCCACAGCTCCAAGTAAAGCTGTTAGAAGTCTTGTAGTTTCGGTAAGCATTTTTGATATTTCCTTCATGTCCATAATTGTAAAGTTGTCATCTTCATTTTGAGAAAGATGTCTTCTTTCTCTCATTAGTTCTCTTATATCCTGTTGAGCTTTTTCTGTGGAGATATCCTTTTTTATTGAGACCATTATCATCGCTATATCCTGACTACCTGATATCCGTCTCTGAAAAGTTCTTAGGGGGATAATAATAATATCATCCTGATCAGTTCCCATTGCTGACTGTCCTTTTGCCTCAAGTAGCCCAATGACTTCGCAGGAGAGTTTCCCAATCCGAATTCTTTCTCCCAGTGCATTCTGCCCTCCAAAAAGTTTTATTTTAACAGTTTCTCCAATTATGCAAACTGATGTTCCACTCCTAATTTCACTATCACTGAAAAGTCTTCCCTCTTTAATGATTCTGTTTGAAACCTTGAAATAGTTGTTGTCTGTTCCTGTAACCTGCGTTGTCCAGTTTTGATTGCCATATACAGCTATTAAAGAATCATTTGTAACTGGAGTAACATTTTCAACTGATAAGATTTCATTCTTTATTGCTTGCATGTCTATTTCTTTAAACTGAATTGTTCCACCTGCTTGCCCAGGACCGAATCTTTTCCCTGGTGTTATCATTAATATATTGCTTCCCATGCTGGCAATCTGCTGTTTTACCTGTTCTGTAGCTCCATTACCAACTGTCACCATTGTTATGACAGAAGATACACCAATTACAATACCAAGCACTGTTAGGATTGACCTTAAAAGATTTCTTTTTATTTCTCGTAATGCAACATTAATCATGTTCCATAGCATTTTATTGTCTCCTGTTAATGGTCTCTGACACAATAAGTCCATCTCTGAAATTTATTATTCTCTCTGCATATGATGCTATATCTGGCTCATGAGTAATCATTATTATTGTTATACCTTGAGTTTGATTAAGCGTTGTTAACAAATTCATTATTTCCTGACTCATGGCTGTATCAAGATTTCCTGTTGGTTCGTCTGCAAGTATTGCAGAAGGATTTGTTACAAGCGCACGTGCAATTGCTACTCTCTGCTGCTGTCCACCAGAAAGTTCACCTGGAGTATGGCTTTCTCTTCCCTTCAATCCTACAATTTCTAAAGCTTTCAGCGCACGATGTTTTCTTTCTTTTGTAGAAATTCCATGATAAATCAATGGGAGTTCCACATTTTCCAGAGCTGTTGCTCGTTTCAATAAATTAAAGCTTTGGAATACAAAACCAATATAATATCTTCTTAACAAAGCGCGTTGTAAACGATTAAGTTCTCCTATCTCAACTCCATTGAAAAAGTATTTCCCTTCAGTGGGAGTGTCAAGCAAGCCTATTATGCTAAGACAGGTTGTTTTTCCTGATCCACTTGGTCCCATTATGGCAACAAATTCTCCCTCTCTTACCTTGAGGTCTATTCCTCTGAGTGCCTGAATAAGAGCGGGAGGTTTGCCATAATTTTTTTTTATTCCTGTAAGTTCTATTAAGTACTCAGAAAAATTGTTCATTATTTACCCTTAGTAACAGCCTCTACTATTACCTTCATTCCAGACTTTATATCACCGTTTATTACCTGAGTCCAGCCATTACTTGTCTCGCCTATAGTAAGAATAACAGGATAGGCTTTCCCATCTTTTAAAATCCATATTTTTTTCTCTGTCTTGGAGAAACTTTCTTGTTTCTGAGTAATAGAGCGAGGTGGTCCTGGTAATAGTTTACTAATAAATCCATTTTCGGATTTCTCTTGGTTTTCAGTATAAGGAGTAAATTTCAGAGCAGATGAAGGAATTAAGAGAGTATCTTTAATTTCCTTTACCAGAATATCGGCAGTGGCTGTCATACCGGGTCTTAATAGAAGTTCTGGATTGCTGACTTCAAGAATGGCTGTATAGGTCACTACATTTGATACAGTTTTTGATGCATATCTTACCTGAATAACTTTCCCATCAAAGGTTTGTTCTGGATATGCATCAACTTTAAAAGTTGCCCTTTGTCCCTCTTTTATTTTGCCAACATCAGCTTCATCTATATTAAGATGTAGTTCCATCTTTGTTAAATCTTCAGCAATCGTAAAGAGTTCAGGTGCTTCAAGAGTTGCTGCCACGGTCTGACCAGGCTCAACATTTCTTTTGAGTACTATCCCTCTAATTGGTGACCGTATAAAAGATTTTGATATCTCTGTTTTATACTCTTTTATTTTTGCCTGTGCTTCCATTATAGAAGCCTTTGCTGATGCAAGTTCTGCCAGAGCTCTTCTGTAAGAAGCCTCTGCTGAATCCATCTCTGTTTGAGATGGCATTTTGCCTCCACTCAATTCCTTAACCTTCTGAAGCTGTTTAAGTTTTAACAGAGCTTCATCCACTGTTGCCTGTGCCTGTAATTGCTTTGCTTTGGCAGATTCAAGGGAAGCTTCAGCCTGAGCGAGTTGTGCTTCCAGTTTTGATGTATCAATCTTTGCAAGAATCTGTCCTGCCTTTACTCTGTCATTATAAGTAACATATACTGTTTTTATAATTCCTGACAGTTCACTTCCCACAGTCACTGTTTTTTTCGCTTCAAGTGTTCCTGTAGCTGTAACCATTACTGTTAAATTCCCTTTCTTTATCTCTTCGGTTTTATATTTTATGGCGGATGAATCTCTGGAAAATAAAACTACCATTATAATCAATACAAGAATAATTATCCCTGCTATCATGAGCATGGTTTTCTTGCCTATGAAAGTTCCTCCTATTTGCTTGATTTTTTCTATGTTTAATTTTTTTTCCTTATTTGCCTCCACAGTTTCCTCCTTAATTTTCTTCTTCATTGGCAAAACTTTCCCATCCTCCCCCGAATGCTTTATAAAGTTTTATCAAATAGATAAAAATATTTCCTTTGCTTTGTTCCAGCTGATCTTGAAGATTTAAAAGAGACCTTTGTGTTTCAAGAACTGTGCTAAAATCAGTCAATCCTACTTCATATTTCTGCAATGCCAATGCAAAGCTCAACTGTGATGCTTCAACTGCTTTTTCCAGTGCCTGCTTTCTTTTTTGTTCCTCAGCATAAGCAACAAGGGCATTTTCAACTTCTTTTATAGCATTTAAAACCGTCGCTTCATAATTAAGTAAAGCCTGTTCCTGCAGTGCTGTTTGAATCTCTACATTCTGTCGTATTTCATCAGCATGAAAAATTGGAAGGCTTATCAGAAAATCACCTGTTATAATTTTAGTAGCAGCTTTTACAAGTGAATTCAGAGAAAGAGCTTCTATCCCAAATGAACCGCTCAGAGTAAATTTAGGATAAAATCCAGCTATGGCTTCATCCACTCTTGCAGACTGTGCAGCAAGCTGTCTTTCAGCTTTTCTTATGTCTGGTCTCATTTTTAAAACATCTGCAGGAATTCTTAAAGAGATTTTTTCAGAGATTAGGGGTTTTGTATGTGATTTTTTCAATTCTTCACTTATTTGTTGAGGTTGCTTTCCAAGTAAAACTGCTATTGTATTAATTTTTTCCTCTATAGCTGTTCGCAAAGAGGGAAGCTGAGCTCTTGTATTTTCCATTGAGTATTCAGCCTGTGTAACATCTATAGCATCATTAAGTCCAGCCATATATTTCCACTTTGTTAAATTGTAAGTCTCAGTTTGGGAATTTAAATTTTTTTCAGCTATCTCAATCCTATTCTGGTATGTTTTTAACTCTATATAATTTAGTGCTACTTCAGAGATTAATGAAACAATTGTCGCTTTAAAATCCCATTGAGAAGCTTCAAATTCTGCCTGATATGCTTCCAGTGATTTTCTTTTTCCTCCAAAAATATCAGCCTCCCAGCTTACATCAATACCTGCTGAGTAAAGATGTTCTACTGTATTATCCTCTATCTTAGTCCCTCTTGTTTTACTGTAACTGGCTGAACTTTTTGCATCAATTGATGGAAATAACTTAGCTCCTGCAACTTCTCTTCTGGCTTTTGCTTCTTTTATTCTTGCCTGAGCCTGCTTAAGGTCAAGATTATTTTTTATAGCAATTTCAATGAGTTGGGATAATGTTTTGTCATTAAAAGATTCCCACCATTTAGCTAAATTTTCTGTATCATTGTTAATTTGCATATCAATCATTTTATTATTATTCCATTCATTAGAAAATGAAATCTCAGGACTAATATGGTTTTTCTCCATTGGAAAACAGCCATAAAGTAAAAGGAAAATAAAAAAATAGCAAAAGATAAAAATTATCTTGAAAGTAAAGGAATCTCTAAAAAATATCATAGATTAAAATATGACATAAAAATTTGAAACAAATTTGAAATAAATATGAATTTTACAAAATGCAGAGAGGGATTATACTGCTACCTTCCCTCTCTGTATTAGTTTATACCTCAATGTTTAGCAAATTGCTATATCCGCTTTCTCGTTGTGAATTCCATGTAGAAAACAGCTTTAACAATGTAGAACTAAACGAGGAATCAGAGCCATTGCTACTTAACTGATTGATTAATGAATCAATCGCAGAACTAATCTGGTCACTTTCATTTATTGAAGAGTAAGCAGAGGCAGCTGAGTTCATATTATGTGGTGGCGGTGGTGGCTGAAAATTTTCTTTCATAAAATTGTTCAATTCATCTTTACTTAATACTCCATCTCCATCTGTGTCATAAAGAGAGAAGGAATCTGTATCCGTGGATTTACCCGTAATTTCAGACATCTTACTTGTAAATTCTTCAAACTCAGTTTCATCAATGCTGTCATCCCCATTGGTATCTATTTTACTGAAAATATCTTCTCTTTGCTTCATATGTGGAGGTGGTGGGACATTTTCCTTCATAAAACTCTGAAGTTCATCTTTGCTTAATGAGCCATTTTCATCTGCATCATAAGTTGAAAGAATATCCTTGATATCGAATGATTTACCCGAAATAGTTGAAATATCTTCTAAGAATGAAGAAAGTTCTGTTTCATCAACTGTGTTGTCAGAATTAGTGTCAATTTTAGAAAACAATCCATCAAAACTTTTCTGCCTTGATTGCGAATTCATAATATAGGCATAATTTCCGATACTGCTTAAATTGATTTCCATTTTGTCCCTCCTTGTTAATTTTTCTATTCAAAAATTTTTTTACCTTACTTTAAACCCTCATAATACATCACCTCCTGTTTTTTATTTATCTCTATATAGAAATATCGCCTCTGTCTGTGTAAAAAATGTGAATAAAATAAGGAAATATTTTGAAAATAAACATTTAATAATATTTTGGTTGTAAAATAAGACTATGAAGCTTTCTTTAAGACAGAAATTATTTCTTTCAATCTTTGGTGCAACGGCAATGGCTCTTTTATCAGTTTTCTTTTTTGTCTATTGGAGTATTAATTACGGTTTTTTTGAATATTTAAATCAAATTGAACAAAGCAGGCTTGAGCAATTAGGAATGAGACTTTCAACTCTATATGCTCAAAGCAAAAACTGGCAATTTCTAAAAGATAGCCCTGAAATGTTTTATCAACTTTTAGAGAATATCAACAATAACCAGCAATCTCTGCAATTTCCTCCACGTCCTCATCTTCCGTTTCCCCCTTTTGTGGTCTTAGATAGAGATAAAAATCCTGTCGTTGGAGATAGTTCTGACATTAAAAATTTGAAATGCAAGCCAATTTTTTATGAACAGGAAATAATTGGTTATATAGGGATAAGATCACCAAAGCATTTTTTATCGCCACCTCAAATAGATTTTCTAAAAAAACAAAAAACCGCTTTATTGATTATAGTTGCCTCTGTATTATTATTTGTAGGAATATTTTCAATATCTATTTCTAAATATTTGATATATCCTTTAAAGGAAATGGCTAAAGCGACAAATAAGATTACTGCAGGCAATTACTCTGCAAGAGTTTCTGTATCCTCTGCTGATGAGATAGGAAAATTAGCCAAAAATTTTAATGAGATGGCTCTGGCACTTGAAAAGAATGAAAAGGCGAGAAGACAATGGATAGCTGATATTTCTCATGAAATAAGAACTCCTGTAACCATTCTAAGAGGAGAAGTGGAAGCTATAATAGACGGTATCAGACCCCTTAATCTTGAAACTATTAACTCAATCCATAACGAAATTTTAAGACTTAACAGACTTGTAGAAGACCTTTATCAACTTGCCATTTCAGATATTGGAACATTAAATTACCATAAAGAAAAGATTGATTTGAAAAATTTACTTATAAAGTCTGTGCAAACTTATTTCCAAGAGTTCAACAAAAAGAATATTAAAATAAGAATAGAGGTAGCGCAAGAGCCTGTCAATATATATGCTGATAAAGAAAGAATGCAACAACTTTTATCCAATTTATTTGATAACTCTTTAAAATATACAAATTCTGGAGGGCAATTGATAATCCGTCTAGTTTCAGATAAAAAACAGACAACTATTGAATTTGAGGATTCTGAACCAGGAATACGTGAAGAAGAATTGAATAAAATTTTTGAAAGATTTTATAGAGTAGAAACCTCCCGCAGTAGAAAAACAGGGGGTTCTGGACTTGGTCTTGCTATCTGTAAAAATATTGTTGAGGCACATGGTGGAACAATTTCAGCTTTTCCTTCCTCTATAGGTGGAGTTTTAATAAAAATAATACTGCCTCAGAATGAACTATGAAAAAGAAAATCTTAGTTGTAGAAGATGAGCCTAAGCTTGCAAATCTTTTAATAGACTATTTAAAAGCCTCAGGATTTGAAGCTTTTTGGCTTGATGATGGTGCAAGAGTTATACAATGGACAAAGGAAAACTGCCCTGATCTGATTATTCTTGATGTCATGCTTCCTAACAAAGACGGATTTGAAATATGCAGGGAAATACGTTCATTTTCTACTATCCCTATTATTATGGTAACAGCAAGAATTGAGGAAGTGGATAGAATTGTTGGTCTTGAATTAGGTGCTGATGATTATATATGTAAGCCTTTCAGTCCGAGAGAATTAATTGCAAGAGTAAAAGCTATATTCCGCCGTATGAATTTTAAAGATGACAAAGCAATCAGCTTTCCTTCAGGGTTTTACCTTGATGAGAATAGTTTAAAAGCCTTTCTTAATGGTCAAGAACTTCATCTTACAACTGTTGAATTTAGGCTCTTAAAAATTCTTATTTCTAATCCTGGTAGAGTTTTTACTCGCAGTCAACTTATGGATATAATGTACCCCGATAACAGAATTGTAAGTGACAGAACAATTGATAGTCATATAAAAAAGTTACGAAAAAAAATTAAAGAAATAAGTCCTGAAAAAGAAGTGATATATTCTGTATACGGTGCAGGCTATAAATTTGAACTTTTTCAATAATATATAAGACTGCTCAAATAATTTCTTGTAAATTAATAAACTAAAAGTCTGATATTTTTCATTTATCTTTATCTGTTATTTCTTGTCTTCCTTTTCTATCATTCAGAACGGAGCGATAAATCCCCTCCGCCTCAGAATATTGTAAGCTGTAAGTATTATTTAAAGTGAGAAAAAAAGATGTAGTAATATGGTAATTCAGGACTTTTTGAAAAATTAAAGATGTTATCTTACAAATTTTCAAGTTTCCATAGTTTTTACCATAAAGCCGGGGCATGAACTACATAGCATTTTAGAGGTTTTTTTGCTTTTAATCCATGAAGTTCTTTGCTTGCGATGGCTATAATATCATCTTTTTTTACTGTTTGCCAGCTGTCTGCCATATACATTTCTCCTTCACCTTCAATTATAAATATGCTGTCAACTTCTTTTTCATGAGTATGTAAAGGGATTTCAACTCCTGAGTCAAGCTCAAGAATTATAATACTTAATTCAGGATGTTTTTCTTTTGTAATAACATATCCAACCTTTACTCCTTCAAATTTAGGATGTGGTTTCATCTGAACTTCGTTTAAATTGATTTTTAATGCCATTTTTGCCCTCCTTTTATTCAAGTGTCATTAAAGCTACATTTTCAATATGATATGTCTGGGGAAACATATCAACAGGTTGAATTTCTTTGAGTTTATATCCCATTTCCTTTAGATATTTTAAGTCTCTTGCAAGCGTTGAAGGCTCACAGGAAACATAAATTACTTTTTTAATCTTTTTTTCTGCTATTGCCTGCAAAACTTCTTTCATACAGCCTACTCTTGGTGGGTCAATGACTATTGCATCACCATTTATTTTTGATTCAAAAAGTGCTTCTTCTGTTTTTTTGCATAAATAGGTGATGTTATCAAAATTTTTTATATTTATCTGCGCATCTTTGTATGCAGAGCGGCTTTCTTCAATTGCAATTACCTTTTCTGCTTTTTGAGCTAAAAATACTGTAAATGTTCCTACTCCTGCATAGGCATCTATAACTGTTTTATCTTCTTGTGTTATGTAGTTTAAGACAGTTTGAATTAGTTTTTCTGCCTGATAAGTATTAACCTGAAAAAATGAAGGTGCAGATATTATAAAATCTTTTCCAAGAAGTCTTTCATAATAAAATTTTTGACCTGTTTCTATTTCTACTGTATCCATTTCTGGTTGAATTAGCCATGTGCCTGTATTTATCCCGTATCTTATTGTTATGTTGTGGCTTTTTCTTTTTGGCTTTTTGCCTTGAAGAAGTGAAAGCATTTTATTTATCTTATCATGCATTATGTGACAGCATTCTACATGAAGAAATTTATGAGTACCTCTGATTTTAAATCCTAAAAGATTTTGTCTGTTTATTGAAAAATCTGCTCTGTTACGATAGTTATAAGGGCTTTCAGCTTTTAAGGTAAGATTTGTAAAGTCTTCAGGATTTTCAAAACCTCCAATTCTTTTTAGTTGCTCCATAACAACTATTTCTTTGAGCTTTATTTGATAACTATATGCAACATGTTGAAAGCTGCATCCACCACAAATACCAAATAATTTACAAGGGGGATTTTCTCTAAAAAAGGAAGGCTCAATAATATCTAATATTTCTGCTCTGCAGTAATCTTTTTCGTCTTTTATTATTTTTGCTTTAACCGTTTCACCAGGGATAGCATATGGCACAAAGACTACTTTACCATTATGTTTCCCAATAGCCTCACCAAGATGGGCAATTCCTGTAAGGGTAATTTCAATTTCACTCATAGAAGTTCCTCAAAACAAGGAATGCATAGTATTTTACCTTTTAGTAAACGTGCTTTTACTTCTGCTACTTTTTCTCCGCAGTTTTCACATTTGAGACTTTTAAATATTCTTGCTTCTTTTGGTGGTATTATTTGGGGATAGGTTATCTTTAAAATTTCATCTTTTTTAGCTTTTAATATCTGGTTTATTTTTTGAGCCTTTCTTTTTTCTATAAATTCAACAATCTCTCGTGATCTATCTCCTTGCATAAATCTTTGCCACAGTGTTTTTTCTTTCTCAGATTCTTTAAACTCAAAGTCAACTGAAAGTCTTACTACTTTATTGTCTTTTCTATTAAAAAATGTGTATACCTGTTTACCATAATCCCTGAATATCAAATTTCCCTTGCCAAAGGTGCATCCTGTGATCACCTGAATAGCATCTACAGCACATGAGTCATTTTCAACAATACATACAAGTTCTTCATCATGAGCTCTTTCATTCAATCCGAGTTCTTCAATCGCTGTTACTGCAACTTTATAACCAAGTGCAAGACCAGGACAACTATGACCATGAAACTTTATGACATCTTCAAAATTAAATTTCATCTTTCCCTCCAACAAAATTTGTAATTATTACTTTGTATCCTTCCTGTCCCATTGATTTAGCTAAATTGAAGGCTTCGTCATAGTTTGTAAACTTTCCAACTCTAACTCTGTAAAAAATCTCTCCTTTTATATTTGATTTATTTATGTAAACATTCTGATATTTAAAACTTAAAGCTTGTTTTAATCGTAATGCATTGTCAATTTCTTTAAAAGCACCTACCTGTATTGTTAATGCTCCAGATAGAGGAGTATATCTTACATATTTTACATAATTCATATCCCTTCCAACTGGTTCCATTAAAACCTCTGCTGTTCCTGGACCTATTAAATCAATCTTTTTTGCTGAGGCATATGATAAATCAAGGTCTCTTCCAGAGACGAATGGTCCTCTGTCATTTACTGTGCATGTAACATTCTTACCATTTTGAAGATTCACAACTTTTAGTTTGGTTCCAAAAGGATATTCTCTGTGAGCACACGTGTAATCATACATGTTGTAAATTTCTCCTGAGGCTGTTGGTCTTCCATGAAAATCGGGTCCATACCATGAAGCAACACCTTTCCGTGCTTCTGTCGGAGCATATTCAACTGAAGGAGGTTTTTTTACAGGAGCACAGGAAATTATCAGCAACATACATAAGCTAATTATCTTAAGCCTTACACCTTTAGCCTCAAGTCTAAAGAATGTATCTGCTAAGGTCTTCACTTTTTATTATTTCGCTCAATTTTTCTCTTACAAACTTAGCATCAATTGTTATTTTCTGCCCCTTTAACTCTGAAGCATTAAATGAGATGTCTTCAAGAAGTTTTTCCATTACTGTGTGTAGCCTTCTTGCACCAATGTTTTCTGTTTTTTCATTTACCTGTTGAGATATATCCGCAATCTCTTCTATTCCATCCTGTGTGAACTCAAGATAAACATCTTCTGTTGCTAAAAGAGCAATATACTGCTTTATGAGTGCATTGTCAGGTTCTGTAAGAATTCTTACAAATTCTTCCTTGCCAAGAGAATTAAGTTCAACTCTAATAGGAAATCTACCCTGAAGCTCAGGTATCAAATCAGAAGGTTTTGCCACATGGAAAGCTCCTGCAGCAATAAAAAGAATATGGTCTGTTTTTACAGGACCATACTTTGTTGTAACAGTTGAACCCTCTACAATTGGAAGTAAGTCTCTTTGAACTCCTTCACGAGATACATCAGGTCCGTAGGAACTACCACGAGATGCAATTTTATCAATCTCATCTATGAAAACAATTCCTGTTTGCTCTACTCTCTCAATGGCTTCTTTTGTTACCTTTTCCATATCAATCAATTTATTTGCTTCTTCTTGTGTAAATAACTGAATAGCCTCTGGAATTTTTACTTTTTTTCTTTTTACTTTTTCTGGCAAAAAACTTCCAAGCATTTCTTTAAGATTTATCTCTATTTCTTCCATTGCTACATTAGAGATAATGCCAAAAGGCACAACTTTTTCCTTTAAATCAATCTCAATGTATCTTTCATCAAGTATGCCTTCTCTGAGTTGTTTTCTGAGTTTCTCTCTTGTTTCTTTATATCGTGTTCTTTCCTCTGCTTCATTCATATCCCTTGTATATCTTGGTTGAGGTAGAAGTATGTCAAGAACTCTTTCTTCAGCAAGCTGTCTTGCCTTTTCCTGAACTCTTTCAGTATGTTCCTGTTTAACCATATTCATTGCAACTTCTGTAAGGTCTCTTATTATGGATTCTACATCCCTGCCCACATATCCCACTTCTGTAAATTTTGATGCTTCAACCTTGACAAAAGGTGCATTTACAAGTCTTGCAAGCCTTCTTGCGATTTCTGTTTTTCCAACTCCTGTCGGACCTATCATTAATATATTCTTGGGAAGTATCTCATCTCTTAGTTCCTTTGGAAGAAGTTGTCTACGAAATCTGTTTCTTAAAGCTATTGCAACAGCTTTTTTAGCACTTTCTTGACCTATGATGAATTTATCAAGTTCTTCAACAATTTTCTTGGGAGTAAGATTTTCCATCAGCTTAATTCCTCCGTAATTATTATGTTATTTGTGTAGATACATATTTTTGATGCTATTTCCATTGCTTTTATAGCGATTTCTTTTGCTGGAAGCTCAGTATTATCATATAATGCTTTTGCTGCTGCAAAGGCAAAAGGTCCTCCTGAACCTATTGCAGCAACCTGGTCTTCAGGTTCAATAACATCACCATTTCCAGAAATAATTAAAATATGTTCTTTATCTGCAACAATCAGCAATGCTTCAAGTCTTCTTAAAATTTTGTCAGTTCTCCAGTCTTTGGCAAGTTCAACAGCAGCTCTTAATAGATTCCCTTTGTAAGTTTCAAGTTTTCCTTCAAATCTTTCAAAAAGTGTAAAAGCATCTGCTGTAGAACCAGCAAAACCTGTAAGCACTTGACCATTATAAAGTTTTCTTATTTTTTTTGCGTTATGTTTAAGAACTGTATTTCCCATTGTAACCTGCCCATCAGAGGCTATTATCACTGAATCATTTCTTTTTACGCATAAAACAGTTGTACCATGAAAATCCATTATTCATCCTCCTTTGAAAGTGGGTGAGATTTATCATAAACTTCTATTAAATGTTTTAAATCAACATGTGTGTAAATTTGAGTTGTTGAAAGAGATGCATGTCCGAGCAGTTCCTGAATAACTCTCAAATCAGCTCCTTCCATAAGAAGATGACTTGCAAAGGTGTGTCTGAGAGTGTGAGGACCTATTTTCTCAAGAACTCCTATAAATTTTGCATATTTTTCAACAATCCTTCTTACCTGTCTATCAGAAATTCTCTGACCTCTATTATTTATAAACAGAGGAGTTTCATCTAAGGAAAGCTTTTTTTTAATCCTGAGTATTTGCCTTATGGCAAGATATTTCTTTAAAGCTTCCTTTGCTTTTTGCCCCACTGGAACAATTCTTTCTTTTTTACCCTTTCCTCTTACTTTTATTAGTCCTTCCTTTAAATCTAAATCTTCAAGATTTAATCCGCAAAGTTCACTTACTCTAATACCACTGCTATAAAAAAGTTCAAGAATTGCTTTGTCTCTTTGAACAGTAAATTTATCTTCAGAAGGTGCTTCCACAAGTTTAAAAGCGTCATCAACAGTAAGAAATTTGGGTAGGGCTCTTTTTATCTTCACAGAAGACACTACTCTTGCAGGATTGATTTTTATAAATCCTTCTGAATAAAGATAGGAAAAAAAAGACCTTAAAGTGGAAAGTTTTCTCGCTACTGTTGTTTTTGATTTGCCTTTTAGGATTTGCTCTGAAATAAACCCTCTGATAACTATAGGCTCAACTTTTTCAGGCTCAACTTTAGCAAAATTGAAAAACTCTTCCAGATCATTTTTATATGCTCTAAGAGTATGAGAAGAATCCCCTTTCTGGAGCTTTATGTGATTTAAAAAATTGGTTATATAAAATTGAGTATTTGTCATGCTCAAAAAATATTGTAAAATCAATAGCTAAATTTAATCAACAAGAGAAATTTATTTTGAAATTACAAAGGTTCTTTAATCACTAACTGTAATTCCGAGAGGAGATTAAAACCCCTTGTAATCTGTCCCGAAAGGGTTTTTCCGAGGGCATTGCTCCTTTTCAGCCTTTCGCTGTCATTCTGAGCACCCTCAATGGGTGCGAGGAATCTCTACTACTATTCCATTCCGGAAAGAGGAGATTCCTCGCAGACCCTTCGCCTACGGCTCAGGGCTCGCTTCGCTCGGTTCGGAATGACAGTTTTGCTGCCACCCTAAGCAAAGCCGATGAGTCTTCTTCTCAGAACGGTGGAAATTCTTTGCAGACCTTTCACTTCTCCTTCGTTTATACTCTGGACAGAGTTTGGGAGCATTTTCTTTAATTTTAGCTTCCAAATTCATATAAAAAATCTATCATTATCGTAACTTGACTCCATTTTATAACACTTTGATTTGACTAAAAATAAATCAAAGTGCTTGACATAAAGGCATTTATTAGTTTATAAAATTTTGTTTTAGCATTTTTTCAGATAAAAAACAAGGAGTTGCTAATGGGGAAAATAAAGCTTGCTATTGTTGGTATAGGAAATTGTGCAAGTGCTCTCATCCAGGGAATTGAGTATTATAAAAAGCATAATTCACCAGAACAGGTTCCTGGTTTAATGCATTTTAATCTTGGAGGATATCTACCAGGAGATATAGAAATCGTAGCTGCCTTTGATATAGACAAAAGAAAAGTAAATAAACCTTTAAAAGAAGCTGTCTTTGCTAAACCTAACTGCACAAAAGTATTTTTTTCAGAACTGCCAGATTATTCTGTCAGAGTGTCAATGGGTCCTGTACTTGATGGAGTTGCAGAACATATGAGGGATTACCCTGATGATAAGAGGTTTATCCCATCCGATGCCAAACCTGTAGATGTAGTAGATATCCTAAAAAAATCAGGTGCAGAAATAATGATTAGCTATCTTCCTGTTGGCTCAGAAGAGGCAACTCGCTTTTATGCTCAGGCTGCCCTTGATGCAGGAGTTGCATTTATTAACTGTATTCCTGTCTTTATAGCATCAAATGATGAATGGATAAAGAAATTTGAAGAAAAAAATATTCCAATAATAGGAGATGATATAAAAAGCCAAATTGGTGCCACAATTGTTCATAGAGTTCTTACAAAACTTTGTATGGATAGAGGGGTAAGGATAACAAATACTTATCAGCTTAATGTAGGTGGAAATACTGATTTTCTCAATATGCTAAATCGTAGCAGACTTGCTTCAAAAAAGATTTCTAAAACAGAAGCAGTAACAAGTCAAATTTCTCATGATATTACTGCTGATCATATTCATATAGGTCCTTCTGATTATATTCCATGGATGAATGATAACAAAGTATGCTTTTTAAGAATAGAGGGTGAAATTTTTGGAAACGTTCCAATTAATCTTGAACTCAGACTTTCTGTAGAGGATTCTCCTAATAGCGCAGGTGTTGTTATTGATGCTATAAGATGCTGTAAATTAGCTCTTGATAGAGGTATAGGTGGATTACTTATATCACCTTCAGCCTATTTTATGAAGCATCCAAGAGTTCAGTATCCAGATGAAGTGGCAAGAAATATGGTGGAGGAGTTTATAGAAGGCAAGAGGGAAAGATAACTTGCTAAGTGAGAAATTCAGCCATTTTTTAGATAAACCCCTTTCACCTTTAGCAAAAGCCTTTCCTGTAAATCCAAATATTATTACTTTTATCGGAATGATTATAACTTCCTCTTCAGGTTTTGTAATCCCTTTCAATCTCTTTTTAGGTGGTATTCTTATCCTTGCAGGTGGTGTATTTGATTTAATAGATGGAATAGTTGCAAGGGTTAATGGCAGGACAACAAAATTTGGAGCTCTTTTTGATTCAACTCTTGACAGAATTGCAGATGGATTTATTTTTCTTGGTATAGCATGGCACTTTTTTAATATCAATGATGATATTGCTCTTTATTTAACAATTTTATGTATGATAGCCTCTTTTTTGATTTCCTATGTTAGAGCAAGGGCAGAAGGATTGGGAATATCCTGTAATGTGGGAATAATAGAGAGACCTGAACGGCTGATTTTTCTTGCCTTTGGGTGTTTAACAGGTCTTTTGTTCCCGATATTATTAGTTCTTACAATTCTCAGTTGGGCTACTGTAATTCAGAGAATTTTCCATGCCAAAAAACAGTTCAATAATTTGCATCAATAAGATTTAAAATGTTATCCTTTTTTAAAGAAGGAGGCTTATATGAATGAGACATGGATAATTATCTTAAGCATTGGTTATTTTCTTGCCACACTCAGTTTAATAGCTGCTTTAATTTTTCTTATTGTTGTAGCAATTGAGTTAAGAAGAGGCATTAATGCTTTTAAAGAGTTTCTTAATGTTACAAAGACAAAATTAGATCCTACTATTAATGAAGCTGAAAAGGTTATTCATGGAGTTAGAGAGTCAGTTGAGGATGTGAATGAAGTAACTTATAAAATAAGAGAACTTTCAAAAACTGTGGAAAAATTAAACTTTATTGTATCTGAACTTGTCACAACTGTTGAAAAAGTAAAAAGCTCGCTTTCACTAAAAAGTAGTGCTTTAAAAACAGCCATAACTGTTGCAGCAAATGTTTTTTTAGAAAACATAAAGAAAGGAGGTAAGTAAAAATGGATGAGGAAAGAGGATTTAGTGCAAAGTCAGTATTTATTTCATTTTTATTAGGTGGAATAGTAGGTGCTGGTTTAGCATTACTTTTAGCTCCACAAGCAGGAAAGGAAACAAGAGCAAGGATTAAAGAAACAGCAGAGGATGTAAAAGAAAAAGCTGAAAGCTATATAAAAGAAGCTAAAGAAAAAATTTCATCAACTCTTGATAAAGCCAAAGAAACATTAGAAGAGAAAAAATCAGCTATTACTAAAGCTGTTGAGGCAGGTAAAGAGGCTTACGAAAAAGAAGTCTCTAAAGAGAAGGAGCAAGAAGCTTAATGCATGAAGCGTCCATTGTTACGGAACTCCTTAGAATAGCTTCTGATGAATGTTCTAAAAACGGTTATACAAAAATAGACTCAATAAAAGTTATAGTTGGCAGGGCAACTGGAGTCATGACAGATGCCCTGCTTTTTGCATTTAATGTTTTAAAAGAAGACACTCTTGCTAAGGAAGCGAATTTAATAATTGAAGAAATTCCTGTTAGAGGAGTCTGTAAAGATTGCGGCAAAGAGTTTGAAAGTAATGAAAACTATCTTATTTTTGAATGCCCAAGCTGTGGAAGCTTTTCAGTAAATATAATTTCTGGAAAAGAACTTAATATTACCGAAATGGAGGTCAGTCAATGAAAGTTAAATTAACAACAAAAATTCTTGATGCAAATGAAAGAATAGCAGAAGAAAACAAAAAAATGTTTAAAGAAGCTGGAGTTTATGTAATAAATCTTATGAGTTCTCCTGGAGCAGGAAAAACTTCTCTTCTTGAAAAAACAATCAGTGTTATCAAAGACAAAGTTAAAGTAGGCGTTATTGAGGGAGACATAACTGGAACTAATGATGCTGAAAGAATTGACCGTCTCGGAGTTCCTGTAGTTCAGATAAACACAGAAGGAGCATGTCATCTTGATGCAAATATGATAGCTGATGCAGCAAAAGATTTACCCTTAAAAGATTTGGACCTTTTATTTATAGAAAATGTGGGTAATCTTGTATGTCCAGCGGAATTTAAAGTTGGTGAAGATGTTAAAGTGATGATATTAAGTTTAACTGAAGGAGATGATAAGCCCCTTAAGTATCCTTTAATGTTTCAGGAATCTTCTGTATTAATTATTAACAAAATTGACCTTAAAGATTTACTTGATGTAAGCGTGGATAAAATAAAAAAAGATGCTCAATTTTTAAATCCCAAAATAAAAATATTTGAAGTATCATGTAAAACCGGGCAGGGAATTGATGAGTGGACCAACTGGCTTATGACGAATATTTCATGAAAGAAGCACTTAAGGAAGCTGAGAAAGCATACGAAAAAGGAGAGATTCCGGTTGGTGCTCTAATAGTTGTAAATGGTGAAATAATATCAAAGGCTCATAATATTAAAGAGACAACTTTTGATCCAACAGCTCATGCTGAAATACTTGCAATAAGAGAAGCTGCAAGGATTCTTGGTGCATGGAGACTTACAGATGCTACTTTGTATGTAACAAAAGAGCCTTGTATAATGTGCTCTGGTGCTATAGTTAATTCAAGAATAAAAAGATTGGTTTATGGTTGTAATGACCCAAAAGGTGGAGCAGTAGTAAGTCTTTATAATATTCTTAATGATAAAAGGCTTAATCATCAAGTTGAAATAACAAACGGCATTCTTGAGGAAGAATGCCGTGTAATTTTAAAAAGATTTTTTAAAGAATTAAGAGAAGATTAATAGATTGGAAATTTCTTACAGAGTTCTTGAACTTTTTTTTGCATATCTTTTATAACTGAATCATTTGAGATATTCTTTATAACCCTTTCAATTATTTCAGCAATTTTTTCCATCTCCTCTTCACCCATTCCACGAGTTGTTACAGAAGGAGTTCCAATTCTTATACCAGATGTAACTGTAGGAGGTTTTGTATCAAAGGGAATAGTATTTTTATTAACTGTTATTCCAGCTTTGTCAAGAGCTTCCTCTGCTTCCTTCCCTGTTATATTAAAATTAGTAAGGTCAACAAGCATGAGGTGATTATCTGTTCCATCAGATACAAGTTTAAAACCTTTCTTTTTTAATGCTTCAGCGAGTGTTTTCGCATTTTTTATAACTTTTTTTTGATATTCTTTGAAATCTTCTGAAAGCGCTTCTTTAAAGGCAACAGCTTTAGCTGCTATTACATGGACAAGAGGTCCACCCTGAATCCCAGGGAAAACTGTTTTATCAATGGCTTTTGCATACTGAGCTTTGCACATTACTACACCACCTCTTGGACCCCTAAGGGTTTTATGGGTTGTGGTAGTAATAAAATCTGAGTAAGGGACAGGGCTTGGATGCATACTTGTTGCAATTAAGCCAGCAATATGTGCAATGTCTGCCATTAAATAAGCACCAACTTCTTTTGCTATCTCACTAAATGCTTTAAAATCAATAGTTCTTGGATAGGCACTTGCTCCTGTAATAATTATTTTGGGTTTGTGTTCCTGTGCAAGTCTCCTTACTTCATCCATGTCAATATAGCCTGTTTCTTTATTTACTCCATAAAATACAGTTTTATATAACTTGCCTGTAAAGTTGACAGGTGAGCCATGTGATAAATGTCCACCATGAGTTAGACTCATTCCCATTATTGTATCTCCTGGCTGTAGCATTGCAAAATAAACAGCCATATTTGCCTGTGTTCCAGAATGTGGCTGTACATTTACATGTTCAACATTAAAAAGTTGTTTTGCTCTTTCCTGGGCAAGTCTTTCTACTTCATCAGCATACTCACAACCACCATAATATCTTCTACCAGGATAACCTTCAGCATATTTATTGGTAAATAGTGAACCCTGAGCTTCCATAACAGCTCTACTTGCATAGTTTTCAGAGGCTATCATTAGAATTTTATTCGTCTCTCTTTTCTTCTCTTGAAGTATCAAAGAATAAATTTCAGCATCCACTTCTCTTAAAGATTTCATCTTCATTTATTAATAACCTTCCTTTCTATAATATTTATTTTTTCAACCCTTTTTAAATGTCTTTCAGCTTCAAAGGGTGTGCTAAGCCATGTTTTGACTATCTCTATTGCAAGTCCTTTTCCAATGACTCTTGCGCCCATACAAAGAATATTAGCATCATTATGAAGTCTTGACATTTTTGCAGTAAACAGGTCATTACATAAGGCTGCTCTTACATTCTTAAATTTATTTGCAACTATTGACATTCCTATTCCTGTGCCGCATATTAAAATGCCTCTTTCAGCTTTTTCATCAGATACTGCCTGTGCAACTGCTTCTGCATAGTCTGGATAATCAACAGAACAGGATGAACCAGTTCCCATATCAATAACTTCATACCCTGCATCTTCAACAATTTGGGAAATTAGTTCTTTTAATTCAAAACCTGCATGATCAGCACCAATTGCAATCTTCATGTTGAGTATTATATATAATTAGAATTATTTTAGTAAATTAATTATGCAGACTTTCTGATGTTTAATGTTGTTATCCACTCTATGATAGAAAGGTTAATCTTTCACTTTTTTCAGTTTTTCCATATCAAATCTGGTTCTCCATAAACATCTATAATTTTTCTTGATAAATGTATGTATCATCAAAATGTAAAACTAATACATGATACATACTCAATCAAGATTGTTTATAACCCTTATTATCTCCCTTATACCTTTTTCTGCTAAAGATAAAAGTTGAAGTAAATTTTCTTTTGAAAAAGGGTAAATCTCAGCTGTTCCTTGAATTTCAATAAATTTTCCTGAACCTGTCATTACTATATTCATATCAACCTCTGCTTGGGAATCTTCTGCATAGCATAGGTCAAGTCTTGGTTCTCCTAATACAATGCCAACACTTATTGCTGCGATACTGTCTTTTATAGGATTTTCTGTAATCATTCCAGCATTCATTGCTTTTTTTACTGCTTCAACTAATGCAATATAGCCTCCTGTTATTGATGCTGTACGAGTTCCACCATCTGCTTCAATTACATCGCAATCAATCCATATAGTTCTTTCACCGAGTTTTTCAAGATCAACAACCGCTCTTAATGTTCTTCCAATAAGTCGTTGAATTTCATGTGTTCTACCCCCAACTCTCCCTGATGTTGATTCTCTAAGCATTCTAACAGGAGTTGAACGAGGAAGCATACCGTATTCTGCTGTGATCCATCCCTTTTTTTGGTCCTTTAAAAAGGGAGGCACTTTGTTTTCTATTGAAGCTGTACATATTACACGTGTATTGCCAAGTTCTATTAAAACTGACCCATCTGCATTTTTTATGAAGTTTTTTTCAATTTTTATTGGTCTAAGTTCATCATTTTTTCTTCCATCTGGCCTCATTTAATTTTTCCCTCCTCAAGAGAAACTTTAAAAATGTTATCTATTTTACAATCTAAAAATATTTCACCAATTTTTTTAAATCTGTCAGGAGAATCAGTTACATAGAATGTTTTTCCTCCTGAATTTGTTTTTTCATTTATAAGTCCCTGATAAGAAAGCATTTCTTTTACTTCACGAGATATTTCTTCAGCAGAATCAACAAGTTGAATTCCTTCCATATATTTCTGAATAGTCTTTTTCAGCAGAGGATAGTGTGTGCATCCAAGAATTAAAGTATCAATCCCGCTATTTTTTAATTCTTTTAGATACCTTTCAACTATTAGTTCAGCAATACTGCCTTCTAAAATTCCTTCTTCAACTAATGGCACAAATAACGGGCAGGCTTTTGAAATGACTTCTATTTCTGGTTCTATTGATTTAATTTTTTTTGGATAGGCTCCACTCTGAATAGTTGCTTCTGTTCCAATAATGCCGATTTTCCCATTTTTTGTAGCTTTTAATGCTGCTCTGACACCTGGTTCAATAACACCAATAACAGCTATTGGTAGCTTTTCTTTTAAAACTTCAAGGCTTACAGATGAAGATGTATTGCAGGCTACAACAAGGATTTTAATTCCTTTTTTAAAAAGAAAACTCGCACATTCAATAGAATATTTAATAACTGTTTCAGCAGAACGGATTCCATAAGGAACTCTTGCTGTGTCTCCAAGATAGATCAATTCTTCATTAGGAAGCAATTTCGCTATTTCTTTTAAAACAGTTAATCCTCCAACTCCGGAGTCAAAAATGCCTACAGGTTTTTCTCTCATTAACTTTCCTCCATTACCTCCTTTAAAGATGAGTCAATTGATATATGACCTGAGAGAGTTTCAATTTCTTTGCTCTCTATGAGAATCTTAATATCTTTTATCCATGTGAAGTTTTCTTTCAAAGTTTTATAAAGTGATTTAATTACAAAATATTCTTCCCGCATACTCTGAGGTGCAGCAAAATTTTTTGATAAATCTAAATAAATTATGTTTTCTTTATCTCTATATATTCCAAGAATTTTTGTTTCTTTTAAGGGGGATGGTAGCTCTACTAAAAAAATTTCCAAAATTTTTTCAAGATTTTTTAACTCTAATTCGTCTTTTTGTAAGTATATTTCTTTTGTTACCAAAGAAGTAGAAGAAGGTATATATATTTTAAAGGTTTCAATAGCTTCTTCAGTTTTGAATTTTTCAGAAAATGCCTTTTTATCGTATTTTAGGAAAGAAAAATAAATTATAATTCCTGCTATTATAGCTATCAATATGAAGGAAACTATAATAAGTTTTTTATTCATTTTTAGCCTTTTCCGGTTTGATTTTTGATTTAAAATTTTCTAAAATTACTTGAACCATTACATCTATAAGCTTGTTTGTATAGTTTTTATCAGAAAACAAAACTCGTTTAGGAATTTCAATCATCAATGCAGGTGTGTAAGCTTCTTTCAAAAGAGTTGCAGGCAATTTTTCAGTATAAAGAGGTTCTGAAAATTTCTCCTTTAATTTGTTTGTAAAACTTTTTACTAAGTTATCTTCAGTGAAGAAAACTTTTGAAGGATCATCCTTTGATATATTTTTCTTTATAGGAGATGTATAGATGACAAAATAGTCTCCGGTTGATAAATGAATACTCAGAAATAAAGAGGGCTTTAGTTTGTTTTCCAGTTTTAATCTTTTTTTCAATGATAGATATTCATCAATCCCTCTTGTTAGAGATGTTTTTATACCCTTTTGTGCAAGTCTTGATGCTATTTCTTTTGAGATATACAAGTCCATATTTTTTTCATTATTGTCTTTCCCTTGTAAACCGTAATCTTCTCCTCCGTGTCCTGGATCAATTAATACTGAAACAGTTTTAGTTTTTTCTTCAAGGGCTGTTTCTTCTAAATAGGCATCTATAACAAGCCTTGAAGGAGATTCATATCTTGAAACTTTTATTCTATCAATGTTTGAAGTTCCGATAATAAGATTTTTATCTTCTTTTAAAATTTTTAAATCTTTTATACTGTCCTGTGCTGATAAGATTTTTCCATCAAATTCAATTTCAAATGGGCTTATAAAACTCAGCTTTATTTTTCCATCTTTTAATAAATTTACATTTATTGAATAGGCAATCTCAGGTTTCTCACATATAAAAACAAATCTATGAAAATCTTGATGTTTCCCATATTTTATAACTATTTTATGGAGATTATCTTGTGCATTAACATTGACCGATAAGATTAAAAATATTAAAAAAACTGTTTTTTTTATCATTTAGCAGGATTTGGTGTTTTTAAGAATCTTATTCCTGTCCATATAATAATAAAAGCAAATATAACCCTTAGATAAGCATCTGCAAGAGCATGTGCAATATTAGAGCCAATATATGTTCCTAAAATTATTCCAACAATCAATCCTGGAAGCAATTCTTTTATGACATTTCCAAGTTTCAGATGTGTATATGCACCTACAGCACCTGCAGGAACCATACATAATAGAGATGTTCCCTGTGCTATATGTTGTCCATAGTTTAATATAAGAACAAGCGCTGGAACCATAACAGTTCCACCACCTATACCCATCATTCCAGCAAGAAAACCTGCAAATATGCCTATTACAAGAAGGGTAATAATTTTTGCAGTGCCTCCAAATTCAAAATGATATAACTCAGCAAGGTAAGGTTTTGCTATTAAAATTAAGGCAGCGAAAATTAAAAAAGCACCAAAAGCTCTTTTAAGTTTCCACTCTGGCAGACTATGTGCAAATTTAGCGCCTATTCTTGCTGTAAAAATTGCTGTGACAGCGAGAATCAAAGATGCGATAAAATCAACAGAGCCTTTCATTCCATATGTAATTGCACCTGTAATTCCTGTAAATACAAGAGCAAATAGACTTGTTCCGTGAGCTCTATGTTGAGTAATTTTGAGAACAGCTACCATAAGAGGAATCATGACTACACCGCCACCAAGCCCAACAAGACCGCCAAAACAACCTGCTACAAGCCCAATCCATAGAGAATGAATAAATCGGCTTTTCATAATCAGAAAATTTAATATTTATCAATCTAAAATGTCAAATTACTTTTTCTGTTGTAGTTCAAAAGCCTTTTTAGAAGTTTCCGCTGCAGCCTGAGCTTTTCTTGCTGCATCCTGTGCTTGCATTACTGCAGCCTTAGATTCTTTAACTGCTTCTTCGGATTTTTTTAATGCTTCCTTTGCTGTCCAGTTAACAGACTCTACATTTGAGCTAACAGCTTTGATGTCTGTTCTAAGAGAAGAAATATCTTTGTTCATATTCTCAAGTTGTTTTTCAATTCTCTCAAGTTTTTGATTGATAGGGTCAGTTTGTTCTTTAACATATTCTTTTGTTGCGCAACCAGTGAGAAAAACAAAAATTGCTCCTGTAATAATTAAAAATCTTTTCATGGTGCACCTCCACAAGATTTTAATTTTGTTTTTATCATAAAGATTAATAAAAAGTAAAGCAAAAATAATATAATAAAACTGATGAAAAAGTTTGCAAGAAATATGTTATTTACTGCTGGATTTTTGCTTTTTCATGCGTTTTATGCACATGCAATTGAAAATATTAACATGGAAATCCAGAAAAACAATTCTTTTTTGACAGTTAAAGCTCATATTATTCCCTCTCAGGAGTTTATTGATGATTTTAAAAATGGTTTAAGTAAAAACATTCTTATACTTGTGGAACTTTACCGAAGATGGTCAATTATTCCTGATGAGTTTATAAGTGGAGTTCAAATACAGAGGATTTTGATTCCTGATCCTATAAAAGATGAATTTATTATAAAAACCTTAGAAGGAGATAAACTAACAGAGAAGAGATTTAAAAACTGGCAGGAGGCATTAGATTGGGCATTAAAGACAGAGCCTATAAAAATAGCAAATATTAATAATGTGGATAGAGGAAAATACTATATAAAAATTACAGTTGAATCAAATATAAAAAAGCTTCCTTCTGTTCTTGAGCACATCTTGTTTTTTATACCAACATATGAGAAAAAGATAACAAAGGAATCAGAATACTTTAGATTGCCATGAAAGAGAAAATGAAAAAATATTTTTTCCCTATTTTCCTTACAGTCTTGCTTTTTATTGTGCTTGGATTTGAAATTTATCTTTTAAGACTACCTCCTGAGCAGATTCCTACAAGATTCATAATTGTCTCACTCTTTGTAATAAATATAATTTCCATTATAACCTTAGGATTTTTTGTTATAAGAAGTATATTCAGGCTTTATCTTGAAAAACATAGAGAAGTTCCTGGTTATAGATTCAGGATAAAAATAGTGACTATTTTTGTAGGATTGGTGCTCATTCCTTCAGCACTTTTATTTATTGCTTTCAGCGGGGTTCTTGAAAGTTCAATAGAGAGAATTTTTTCCAAATCAAATAGAGAAGTTATCTCAAAAACAATAGATACAGTTAAGTCTTTTTATGATTTTGAAAAAGCAAGACTGCTTAAATTTGCTGAAGATTTCAATGAAGGTAAAATAAAAGGGCTTCCAGATGGGATTTCTGTTGAGAGACTCAAAAATCCTCAGGAAGATATGCCAGAATCAATACGGGATGCTTTTCAGGGTAAAAAATCAACACAGGTTATATCTTCTTCAGATGGAGATGTAATTATAGCTGCATTACCTGAAAAACAAGGAGTTATTGTTTTAAAAATGAGCATTCCTTCTTATGTAACCAAAAAAGTTGAAGAAGTTAAAGCATATCATGAAGAGTATCTTAAAATGGGTTCTTTTAGAAAGGCTGTTAAATCAAACTACTTTATGTTTCTTGGTTTTTTAAGTCTTATTATAATATTTCTTGCACTCTGGGCATCCTTAAAAATTTCTCAGGAAATTACGAATCCTTTAAAAGAACTTGTTCAGGCAACTCAGAGAGTTGCTGAAGGTGATCTTAAGGTAAAAATTCTTACTAAGAGTTCTGATGAAATTGGAATACTTGTAAATTCGTTTAATGAAATGATAAGCAAGCTTGACAAAGCCTATATTGAGTTATCGGAAAGACATATTTTGCTTGAAAGAATATTTTCCAATATAACTTCAGGAATTATTTTTGTTGGGAACAGCGGTAAAATATTAAAAATAAATAAAGCAGGGGAGGAGATACTGCAAATTTCAGCAGATAAGCTTCAAGGTAGACATTATTCAGAAATTCTGGAATTTGTTGAATCTGATGAATTAAAAGAGTTTATAAAAAAACTCTCTCAAGAGCGAATTTATGAGATTTCCAAAGATTTGAATATTAAAATAAAAGGTAGAAATAAAATGATAAAAGCAAGAATTGTCTCATTAAGAGAATTTGAGGAAAGTGAAGCTACAGGAATTCTTGTAGTATTTGATGATATCACAGATATTGTTAAAGCTCAGCAGGCAGTTGCATGGGAAGAAGTAGCCAGAAGACTTGCGCATGAGATAAAAAATCCTCTTACACCTATCAAACTCGCTACTGAGAGGCTTGTTAAAAAATGGAAAAATAAAGATGAAGAATTTGATAAAGTATTTGAAAAGTCAACCCAGAGAATTATTTCAGAAGTTGAGTCTCTTAAAAATCTCATTGATGCTTTCCAGAAACTGGGCAAACTCCCTGAGATTAAAAAAGAACCTGTAAATCCAGTAGATTTAATACAAGATGTGATAGAGCTTTACAGAGGATACAAGGATGTTAAGATAAATTTTATATCTGATGGAGAAATTAAGCCTGTTTTACTTGATTATCATGAGTTTAAAAGAGTTTTGATAAATATAATTGACAATGCTATAAAGGCAATGAATGCTAAAGGTGAAATAACAATATCTGTTAAACTAAATAATAGTCTTCAGATTGAAATTGCTGATACAGGTCCAGGGGTTGATGATGAAATAAAAGAAAAACTTTTTTTACCTTATTTTTCAAAGACAAAGGAAGGGACAGGGCTTGGATTGACGATTGCAAGGAAAATTATTACTGAACATGATGGGAGGATATTTGTTATGGATAATAAACCTTCAGGAACAATTTTTAAAATAGAGGTGCCTGCTTGAAAGGTAAAATTCTTATTATTGATGACGAAGTTGGAATACTTGATACAGTTTCTGGAATTTTGGAAGATGAAGGATATACAACGCTTACAGCAAAGGATGCTGAGACTGCAATTGAGATTCTTGATAAAGAAGATGTAGATTTAGTTTTTCTTGATGTCTGGCTTCCTAAAATGAGTGGAATTGAAGCAATAAAAAAAATAAAGGAAAAAGATTTTCATATTCCAGTTATTATGATTTCAGGGCATGGAAATGTTGAAGTAGCGGTTCAGGCTGTTAAACTTGGAGCATTTGATTTTCTTGAAAAACCTCTGTCAATGGAACGAATAATACTCACTGCAGAAAGAGCATTACAGTTTAAGAGTCTTGAAAAAGAAAATATAAAACTTCGTAGTAGCATACTAAAAAAATATGAGCTTGTTGGAAATTCTCAGGCAATGAAAAAAATCAAATCTCAGATTGAAATGATTGCCAGAGGTGATTCAAGAGTTTTAATATTAGGCGAAAGTGGAACAGGCAAAGAACTTGTAGCAAGAATGATTCATTCATTGAGCCCAAGAGCGAATGCTCCTTTTATTGAGGTAAACTGTGCAGCGATCCCTCAGGAGCTTATAGAAAGTGAATTATTCGGTCATGAAAAGGGTGCTTTTACCGGAGCAATAGATAAAAAAATTGGTAAGTTTGAGCTTGCAAATGAAGGAACTCTTTTCCTTGATGAGATTGGAGATATGTCATTACTTACTCAGGCAAAACTTTTAAGAGTAATTGAAACCCAGAAATTTCAAAGAGTTGGAGGAACACGGGATATAACAGTCAATGTTAGAATTATTTCAGCAACAAATAAAGACCTTACCGAAGAGATTAAAAAAGGTAACTTCCGTGAAGATCTTTATTACAGGCTTAATGTTGTTCCAGTTTATATATCTCCCTTAAGAGAAAGAAAAGAGGACATTCCAGAGCTTGTAAACTACTTTATGGATGAATTTAGCAGAGAAAAAGGATGGAGAAGAAAAAAGATTAGCGATGATGCGATGCGGATTCTTAAGAATTATGACTGGCCCGGAAATGTAAGAGAATTGAAGAATGCTGTAGAAAGATTAATGATAATGATTCCACAAGAAACAATAGAAGCTTTAGATATTGAAAACACAGGAATAATAAGAAATAGATTAAAAGAAGAATCTTATTTTTCTTATACCACATTAAGAGAAGCAAGGGATGCTTTTGAAAGGGATTTTATTTTGAAAAAACTCAAAGAAAATAATTGGAACATGACAAAAACAGCAGAAATTATAGGAATAGAAAGAAGCAATCTTTATAAAAAAATCAAATCTCTCGGAATAACTCTTCCAAAAGAATTTTCAGAAAATTAAAAGGAGTTTATAATGTTTACTGTAGTTATTGTAGGTCGTCCCAATGTTGGTAAATCAACACTTTTTAATAGAATGATTAAATCTGATGAGAAAATTAAAGCAATTACAGACAAATTTCCAGGTGTAACAAGAGATATAAACTACGGAGTTGTGAAATGGGATGATAAAGAATTTATAGTGGTTGATACAGGAGGCTTTTTCCCTGAAGAAAAGATAGAAGACATAATACAGAAACAGATGATGGAACAAATAGAGATAGCAATATCTGATGCAGATTTGATAATTCATCTTCTTGACAGCAAAGAAGGATTACTTCCAGATGATATTGAAACAGCAAGGCAGTTAAGACAAACAGGGAAACATATTTTATGGGTTGTTAATAAGATAGATGATCCTTCAAAGCTCAGTAGAATATACGATTTTTATAGCATAGGCACTGAAGAACTTGTACCAATTTCAGGAATTACAGGATATGGCTTTGATGAACTTATTGATAAAATTATTGAAAAAATCCCTGATTCTCAACCAGTAAAGTTAGAACAACAGAACTTACCAAAGATAGCTGTTGTAGGTCGTCCCAATGTTGGTAAATCAACAATTATCAATGCTTTACTTGGTAAAAAAAGAATGATTGTTAGTCCTATCCCTGGAACAACAAGGGATACAATTGATGCTATTTGCACATATTACGGAAAGAAATATTTGCTGATTGACACAGCAGGAATAAAAAGACTTTCTTATTATAAAAAAGAGATATCTCAGGAAATTTATGTAGAAAGACTTGCATATTTTAAAGCATTAAGAAGCATTGAAAGAGCTGATGTGGCTATTCTGGTTATAGATGCCCTTGAAGGAATTGTCAATCAGGACCAGAAAATTGCAGGAATTGTTGCGGAACAGAAGAAAGGATTGATAATTTTAATTAATAAATGGGATTTGATTCCAGCGAATGAAAGAGACAAAAAAGCAAAATTTTTTACAGATGAAATAAAACATAAACTATGGTTTGTAGATTATGCACCATATTTGACTGTTTCCGCTATAGATAAAACGAGACTTACCAAAATATTTCCTCTCATTGACCAGATTTTAGAAGAGTACTCCAAAAGAGTATCAACATCTGAATTGAATAGACTTTTTAGTGAAAAACTAAAAGATGTGATAATGTCTTCTCATGGCAAGGAATTAAAATTTTATTATATAACTCAGGTTAATGTAGCACCTCCCACATTTGTTGTTTTTGTCAATGACCAATCAGCAGTCAAGCAACATCATATCAAATTTATTGAAAAACTTCTGAGGGAAACATTTCACTTTAAATTTTCTCCAATAAACATAAAAATCAAACAAAGAAAATAATTTTTTATGTTAAAATAAAAAACTATGCAAACAATTTTTGTAACAGGAAGTGCTGGTTTTATTGGATGGGCGACATGCAAACTACTTTTAAATAAAGGTTTTACAGTTATAGGAATTGATAACATAAATGACTACTATGACCCCAAGATTAAAGAACTAAGACTGCAGGATCTAAAAAAATTTCAGAACTTTATTTTTTATAAAGCAGATATTGAGGATTTTGAAAATCTGAAAAACATTTTTAAGAGTTATAAAATAGATGGTGTTATAAATCTTGCTGCACGAGCTGGTGTAAGAGCATCGGTTGAAAATCCCTGGGGATATCTTGATACAAATGTTAGGGGAACGATCAATCTGCTTGAATGCGTCAAAGAGTATGCAATTAAAAATTTTGTTCTTGCTTCAACATCAAGCGTTTATGGTGATACAGAAAAGATGCCTTTTAAGGTTTCTGATATTACAGATAAACCTCTTGCTCCTTATCCTGCTTCAAAAAAATCTGCAGAGCTTTTTTGCTATAGCTACCACTATCTTTATGGTATAAATACAATAATTCCAAGATATTTTACAGTATATGGACCTTTTGGAAGACCTGATATGAGTATTTTCAGATTTATTAAGAAAATAAATGACGGTGAGCCAATAACTGTATACGGAGATGGAAAGCAGAAAAGAGATTTTACATTTGTTGAAGATATAGCAGAGGCAACAGTATTATGTTTGAATCTTGAAGGATATAAAATTATGAATTTTGGCAATGACAGACCTGTTGAGCTTATTTATGTCATAAATTTAATAGAGGAGCTCATTGGCAAAAAAGCAAAAATCCAGTGGCAACCAAGACATCCAGCAGACATTTATGCAACATGGGCAGACATCTCTGAAGCAAAACAATACATAGGATGGTCTCCAAAAATCTCAATAGAGGAAGGTATCAGAATAACAGTTGAGTGGTTTAAAGAAAATAGAGACTTATTAAAGGACATAAAGATATAAAGGAGGAAGGGAATGCAGAGAATTTTGGTAGCCCATGATGGCTCAAAGGCATCTGACAAAGCATTAAGAAAAGCATTGGAGATTGCTTTAAGCATGAATTCATCACTTACTGTGCTTGCGGTTGTTCCAGAACTTTATCTTACAGAACTTTCTGATGCAGACAGACAGAGGATTACAGAAGTACTTAAAAGAGAAACAGAAGACAATATGGAAAGAATAAGAAAATCTCTTTCAGGAAAACCTATTGAGATTAAGTTTCTTGTAAGAGAAGGAGACCCAGCTGAAAAAATTCTTGAGACTGCTCATAAAATGAAGGTTGATTTAATTGTTACAGGCTCTCATGGAAAACATGGAACAAAAAAATTTCTAATTGGAAGCGTATCTGCCAAGGTCGTTGAATATTCTAAGTGTCCAGTTCTTGTTGTAAAGTAGTTGAAGGGAAAAATATTTTTACTGTTGTCCCTGCGTTTGGAGAACTTTTTATTTCAATAACGCTGTTATGTTTTTGAACTATATTTTTTACTATTGAAAGTCCTAATCCAAATTTTCTTGGATCATGGGTAAATAAAGGTTCAAAACATTTCTTCATTGTTTCTTCATCCATTCCATGTCCTGTATCAGAAATTGTAAGAAGAATTTTTTCTTCTGACTCCCTTTTTATTTTTTCAGTTGAGATTAAAATGACTCCATTGTCTAATATTGCATTTTTTGCATTCTGTAAAAGCTCACTTAAAACCTTTTTTAATTGCAATGGGTCACCTTTAATCAATAGATTTTCCTTAGAAAGAGAAAATTCAAGCTTTATTTTTTCACCTGCTATGTCTTTGAGCATTTCTTTCATTGAAATGAGTAAGAAATTCAAATCAAAAACTTTCATTGCAGAAGGAGATGTTTTTAATTCAAGTAAAGCTTTAATAAACTTAGAACCTTTTTCAACGGATTCAATTAATTTCTCAATAAAAATTAAAGTATCTTTGTTTTCTGTTCGTTCTTTTATTAGCTGTGCAAATCCATAAATTCCATTAAATATATTATTAAATTGATGTGCAAGATTATCAATAATTTCATAAGCTGCTTCAAGTTTTATAACTTCTTTAAATTTTTCATCAACTATTTTTTTCTCTGTGATTTCTTTTCCAATTTCAAACACAGCTTTAATTTCTTCATTCTCTTTAAAAGGAATTCCTGTTAGAACATAATGTCTTCCTTCATCTGATATTTTTTCTCCTGTTTCAATATTGCCTGTTTTTAAAGCTTTAACACAGGGACAGCCTTCACAGGGAATAGTCCTTTTATGCCATAAAGCATAGCATTTTTTGCCAAGAATATCATCGGCATTCATACCCATTCTTTCAATATAAGCTTTGTTGCTCCAGAGAACATTTAAATCTTTATCCATAATAGAGAGATTGTGTTCAATGTTATCAAAAATAAAAGGGAGAGCTTTTTCTATTAATTTAAAATTTAGTTTTTCCATGGAGGAGAAATTAATTTTCTATTAAAAAATATCAAAAAGCCCGAAAATACTACATTC
>Ga0067045_1027881_pt1 | contig 53281 bp, 54 predicted proteins | sample TerdegcTABiofilm_FD_59184 | JGI IMG/M metagenome (GOLD analysis project Ga0067045, IMG submission 59184) | Combined Assembly of (Gp0054472, Gp0054536) Wastewater bioreactor microbial communities from Singapore -Terephthalate degrading...
GGGGAGCCATAGGTCTGGCGGAGCCAGACCGTTTAGCAAACAAAGCTTTTGCGCATTACAGATGGTAATGCGCAAATGCCAGCCATAGGCCGAGCGAAGCCCGGCCGTTTAGCAAACAAAGCTTTCGCGCATTTCAAAGGCTGCCCACGACGGTGGCCTTTTTCATTTGCAACGTGCGAAGTATACTGATACTGCGATGAATTCGAAGCACGCCCCACATCCAAAGCCCCTGTTCCCTATTCGGAACATCGGCATCCTCGCCCACATCGATGCCGGCAAGACATCGATCACCGAGCGTGTGCTCCACGTTGCGGGCGTTCGCGAAAGGGCCGGGAATATCGACGAGGGAACCACCACCACCGACTACCTCACCGTAGAGCGCCGGCACGGCATCACCATAAAGACTGCGGCCGTACGCTTTGTACACAAGGGAGTTCAGTTCCACCTGTTGGACACCCCCGGCCATGTGGATTTCAGCGCCGAGGTCAACCGCGTCTTACGCGTGCTCGACGGCGCGGTTATCGTGCTCTGCGCCGTATCGGGCGTACAGGTGCGCACAGGATTCATCGCAAGCGGATGTCGGGCCTACCACATTCCGCGCATCTATTTCATCAATAAAATGGACCGACGAGGCGCTGATTTTTTCGGAGCGCTCCAGGAAATAGCCGGAGAACTCGGCGAGCACGTCGTGCCGCTGCAGATACCGACATTCGAAGACTATCGTTGGACAGGGATCGTCGATCTCGTGGAGATGCGGTGGTACCCCGTGTCGGTAGGGTGTGACGAGGAGAAGAAGGATGTTGCCGAGGCAGGTCTTCCGGCCTTCATTCCTGTGGAGGATGCATCGCTGACTGAGGAATCGCGGCGCCTCGTCGTCGAGTACCGCGACAGACTCCTCGATCTGGCCAGCATGTACGACGACAATCTGATGGAAAAGATTGTAGAGGGGGAGGCTGTCTCTCCCGATGAGATACGCGCCGCCCTCCGTGGACCGGTGTACAGGCAGGAAATAACGCCGGCTCTCTGCGGTTCGTCGTTTTGCGATATGTCGAGCGAGTTTTTGCTGGAAGCGATAATCGACTATTTGCCGGACCCGTCCACTCGCGGTTGCCCCCTTGCCATGGACCAAAAACATGCAAGGGAGCTGAGGCTGGAGGCCAAGCCCGATGCCAGGTTTTCGGCATACATCTTTAAGACGACCTTCGGTGCCGATATGGAGGCCTTGGCGTGGCTCCGCGTATGGTCGGGGACAATTCGGGAGGGCATGAAGGTCATGGTCATGCCTTCGCAGAAGCTTGTCCAGATTCAGCACCTGTACGGCATACACGGTGCGGAGATCGAGCCGGTGCAGGCTGCCGCAGCGGGCGACATTGTAGCTGCCCGTCTTTCTTACATGGAAGTAGGAGATACGGTCTGCGAACCCGGGCTTCACATCGTCTATGAGTCGTTCAAGAATCCTGACCCTCTTGTCTCCATGGCGATCGAACCGGGTTCCCAACAAGAGCTTCCAAAACTGCGCGAAGTTTTAAAACGATTCGCTCTAGAAGATGCTTCGCTCTTGGTCAATGAAGAAAAAGAGACAGGCAGAATCACCATTTCGGGGCAGGGAGAGCTGCACCTCGGTATTGTGCTGGAGCGTCTTCAAAAGGAGCATGGTATCCATGTCCGTGCGGGAAATCCAGAGGTGCCCAAGGTGGAGCGGCTGAAGAGACCGGCTCGCCTTGAGGATGTCTTTGTCGGGGACTTTGGTGGCGAAAAGTTGTCGGTGTCCCTTGGGGTTTCGCTCGAGAATCTCAAAGACAAAAAAGAGAATACCCTTCTTCTTGCCGGCGGCATACGGATGTCTCCGGTATATGAGGCATCCATTCGTCGGGCGATGGAGACGGTGCTGGCCGTCGGGCCGACAGGAGGCTGGCCCATCATTGGGACGAGGGTTGTCGTCGATCATTTTGTGCCGCCGGCGGGCAACGACAGGCGTGCCGAGACCGCGGTGGAGGCCACCGCTTCTTCAGTGCTGCGCAGGGCACTGAGTCTTGCGGGGACTATTATCCTCGTGCCTATCGTCCAGATTTCGGTTGAAGTGCCCGACGCATGGTTTGGCGCGGCGCTCGCTTCGCTTCAGGCGCGTGGTGCGCAGATCGAGTCCGTAGAAGATGCAGGTGGGATAAAAACCATTGTCGCCTACATTGGGATGGAAAAACTTTTCGGGTACGCGACTTCGCTGAGATCGCTCACCGAGGGACACGGCATCTATCAGGCAAGGTTTGATCACTACGGCGCTGAAGGCGAATAGATGCAGCAATGCATGTCCTGGCTCGTCGCTACCCCGCCTGACAGATACTTTTTATTCTGATATACTTTCCATAGTTTGTGAAAAGCAAAAAACTGCTTTTGCCGTATCGGGCTATTGCGCAATCTTTATTCTTTGCTTATAATCCGAAAGCCCAAACGAGTAAATTATGGCGTAGCATCCGACGGTATTGAGCCGCCGGACGGTGTCTTTGCAGTTTTCATGTTGTGAAATGCTGTGGAGTGCCGTTGACGAAGCCAAGGAGGAGATTTATATGGCCAAAGAAAAATTCGAGCGTACCAAACCTCATATGAATGTTGGTACCATCGGACACATCGACCATGGCAAGACGACGCTGAGTGCGGCCATCACCTTGTACTGCGGGCGCAAGTTCGGCGACAAGGTGCTCAAGTACGAAGACATCGACAATGCGCCGGAAGAGAAGGCGCGCGGTATCACCATCAACACGAGGCACCTCGAGTATCAGTCCGTGAAGCGCCACTATGCGCACATCGACTGCCCGGGCCACGCTGACTACATCAAGAACATGATCACCGGCGCTGCGCAGATGGACGGTGCCATCCTCGTCGTGTCGGCTCCTGACTCTGTCATGCCGCAGACCAGAGAGCACGTGCTCCTGGCCCGTCAGGTCGGCGTTCCTGCGATCCTTGTGTTCCTGAACAAAGTCGATCTCGTCGATGATCCCGAACTTCTCGATATCGTCGAAGAGGAAGTGCGCGATCTTTTGAACTTCTACGGGTTCCCTGGCGACAAGACACCCATTATCCGCGGTTCTGCGTTCAAGGCGATGACGGAGCCCGACAACCCCGAAGCCACAGCCTGCATCCAGGAACTCCTCGATGCAATGGACAGCTTCTTCCCCGATCCCGTGCGTCTTATTGACAAGCCGTTCCTTATGCCGATCGAGGATGTGTTCTCCATTTCCGGCCGCGGCACCGTCGTGACAGGGCGCGTCGACCGCGGTGTCGTCCACGTGAATGATACCGTAGAGATCGTCGGCATCCGTCCTACTAAGAGTACGGTCGTTACAGGTGTCGAAATGTTCAACAAAATCCTCGAAGAAGGTCAGGCCGGCGACAACATCGGAACTCTTCTGCGCGGTATCGACAAGAAAGAGGTCGAGCGCGGGCAGGTCCTCGCAAAACCGGGTACCATCACCCCGCACACCAGGTTCAAAGGCCAGATCTACTGCCTCTCCAAAGAGGAAGGCGGTCGCCATAGTCCCTTCTTTACCGGCTATCGTCCTCAGTTTTACTTTAGGACGACCGACATCACCGGTACAGTCAAGCTTCCTGAAGGCAAAGACATGGTGATGCCCGGCGACAACACCGAGATCGAAGTCGAACTTATCTACCCGATCGCCATGGAAAAAGGACTTAAGTTCGCTATCCGTGAGGGTGGCCACACCGTCGCCTCCGGACAGGTGACCGAAATTATCGCATAAGATCGGTCCGGCACTTGCTACTGGACAAACATGTAGGCAAATGCTAGTATGGCGTGCCCCTTGTAAGCGGGGGCACGTCTTTGTATGAATTGGCGACAGTGTCGCCGTCGGCGGGTTCCCCAATCCGTCGGCACCTAGGGTTGTTGGCGCGCCTGCCTGGGTACGGCCAGCGATATGGGTGCAAGAGATCTTTGGAGGAATGATGAAAGACAGAATCCGAGTCAGGCTTAGGGGCTTTGATGTGCGTCTTGTCGATGATAGCGCCAAGAGTATTATCAAGACCGTACAAGATGCGGGGTCGAAGGTTTCCGGACCGATCCCTCTTCCTACGCGCATCAATAAGTTTACGGTCCTGCGCTCGCCTCATGTGCACAAGAAAAGCCGGGAGCAGTTCGAAATGAGGACGCATAAGCGCCTCATCGACATCATCGAGCCGACCCCCGAAGTCATGGATGCGCTCATGAAGCTCGAACTTCCCTCGGGAATCGATGTCGAAATCAAACAGTAACATCTTTGTCCGTCGCGACAGAGTCTTGTAATGCCGTAACGCCCGGCTGGGTGCCGGAAGCGTTCAACGCAGGAGTGCCGAATGGTCGGTGTCATTGGAAAGAAAATGGGAATGACACAAGTGTTCGACGAAACGGGTCGTGTTGTGCCCGTGACGGTCGTCCAGGTCGTTCCAAATACGGTGGTCGGTGTCAAGACTGCCGAAAAGGATGGCTACAATGCCGTCCTCGTTGGTGTGTACGAGAAGAAGAAATCGCGCGTCACGAAACCCTACGCTGGTCAGTTTTCCGAGGGTGTCGCGCCGACGAGAATTCTTCGCGAGTTTCGAGATTTCGAAAAACAAGTTGAAGTCGGTCAGACCATCGATGCTTCCGTGCTCGATGGCGTGCGGTTCGTCGACGTTGTAGCCCGTTCGAAGGGGAAAGGTTTCCAGGGTGTCGTAAAGCGCTGGGGTTTTGAGGGTGGCCGTGCGTCGCATGGCTCAAAATTTCACCGTGAGCCCGGCTCGACCGGTAACAGCACCTATCCACACCACAGCTTCAAGAACATAAAGATGCCCGGTCATATGGGCAATGAGCGGGTGACAGTGCAGAACCTCAAGGTCGTGAGGGTCGACGCGCAGAAAGGCGTGGTGCTCATTCGTGGTGCGCTTCCGGGGCCGCGGAATTGCGATGTCCTGATTCGGAAGTCTATCAAGAAGGGCTGAGGGCGGAGGACTATATGGAAGGCAAAGTGATTTCCCTGAGTGGGAAAGAGCTCAAAACAATTGAGCTGTCCGATGCCGTCTTCGGATTGCCAATCAATGAGGATGTTATTTGGTATGCAGTGAACAACGAGCTTGCGAACGCTCGAGTCGGCACTGCGTCGACCAAGGATCGCGGCGAGGTGCATGGAACCAACCGCAAGCCCTTTGCTCAGAAAGGCGGTGGGCGCGCTCGGCACGGCGATTTGAAGTCGAACATCTATGTGGGCGGGGGCGTATCTTTTGGGCCCAAGCCCAGAGATTATTCCTATGCGCTGCCGCGCAAGGAAAAACAGCTTTCGCTCAAGACTATTTTGAGTCTGAAAGTTCAAGATGGCCTCGTTTCGATCGTTGAGGATTTTACCGTCGAGTCTGGAAAGACGAAGGATCTTCTGAAGGTGCTCGCGAATGTGGTCGACGTCAAGAATCCCGAGAGGACGGTTCTCATCCTCAAGGATGACGACCCGATGGTGAAGCGTGCAGCCAGGAATATCCCCTGGTTGAGTTATCTCACCTACAATCGCCTGCGCGCGCATGATCTTTTCTATGCCCGCAGAGTCGTCATGATGGAAGGTGCCTCGGCGAAGCTCAATGAGTTCTACGCCGGCGTCACGAAGGAGAGCTGAGTATGGAATATGATGCGATTCTTATCGAGCCAGTGCTCTCCGAGAAGAGCAATATTATGCGGGAGACGGGACAGTACATCTTCAAGGTCGATTCTCGGGCGACGAAGCCGATGATCATGGAAGCGGTCGCCAAGACCTTCGGTGTACATCCCTTGAGCTGCAAAGTGATCAACGTGACTTCGAAGCCGAAACGCTTGCGCGGCAAGGCGGGGCGCACCGCGGAGTGGAAAAAGGCGATTGTCAGGCTCCAGAAGGGCGAGACGATCAGAGTGTTCGAAGGCGCATGAGAAGTGAGGAAGAACTATGGCGATTAGAACATTTAGACCCGTAACGCCCGGACTTCGCCACCGTGTGCAGGTGATCAACGGAGAACTTACGAGCAATGAGAACCGGCCGGTCAAGTCGCTCACTGCGGGCAAGAGCAGCACGGGTGGTAGAGCTTCGAATGGTCGTATCTCTGTGCGACACCACGGTGGTGGCCACAAACGTCGATATCGAGTCATCGACTTTAGGCGCGACAAGTTCGGGATTCCGGGCAAAGTGACCAGCATCGAGTACGATCCGAACCGTAGCGCGAACATCGCCCTCATCACGTATGTGGATGGCGAAAAGCGTTACATTCTCAGCCCGAAGGGGCTTAAGATCGGCCAGACGATTTTGTCCGGCCCCGACGCAGTACCGGAAGTCGGCAATGCTCTTCCGCTCGAAAAGATTCCGGTCGGCTTCACGGTGCACAATGTCGAGTTGACGCTTGGGCGCGGCGGACAGCTTGCCCGCTCCGCAGGAGTGAGTGCGCTCATCGCAGCCCAGGAGGGCGACTATGTCGTGCTCAGGCTTCCGTCGGGCGAACAGCGCATGGTGTTCAAGAAATGCATGGCGACCATCGGCCAGGTTGGCAACGATGAGCACATGAACGAGCGGATTGGAAAGGCGGGGCGTACGCGATGGCTGGGCATCAGGCCGACCGTGCGCGGTACTGTCATGAACCCAGTCGACCATCCGCATGGTGGTGGAGAAGGAAAAGGCAAGGGATACAAACAACCTGTATCTCCATGGGGTCAGCCGGCGAAGGGCTATAAGACTCGCGATAAACACAAGCCTTCGAGCCGCTTTATTGTCAAGCGGCGCAAGTGAGATAGAGGAGTAAACCCGTGTCCAGGTCCGTGAAGAAAGGGCCCTTCATCGAGAAGAGCCTGTACAAGAAGGTAATCGAGATGAGCAGGGTGGGGGAGAAAAAACTTATCAAGACCTACTCCCGCACATCGACCATCATTCCTGAAATGGTCGGCCAGACAATCTCTGTATATAACGGCAAGACGTGGATACCTGTCTATGTGACAGAGAATCTCGTTGGCCACAAGCTCGGCGAATTCGCTGCCACCCGTGTCTTCCGTGGGCACGCCGGGAGCGACAAGAAGGCCGAGAGGAAGTAGGGGTGCTGAAATGGCGAATACAAAAACTGGTTATAGAGCCACATCGAAATGGCTGATCGCTTCGCCTTTCAAGGTGCGCCCGGTCGCCGATCTCGTTCGCGCCAAGCCATACGTCGAAGCCATGGCCATTCTCGACAATATGCCACATAAGGGCGCAAAACTGATCCGCAAGGTGGTTTCCTCCGCAGCTGCAAATGCTCTGAACAAGAACCGCAAGCTGGGCGAAGACATGCTCTACATCAAGGAGCTGCGCATCGATGAGGGCCCGAGGCTTAAGAGGATTTGGTTTCGTGCTCGTGGAAGGGCGGATATGCAGTTGAGACGTATGTGCCACATCTCGTGTATCGTCGATGAAATCGGCAAGAAGACGGAGGCGTAAGGTGGGTCAGAAAGTAAATCCGATAGGATTGAGAATCGGCATCAACAAAGACTGGAGTTCGCACTGGTATGTCGAACCCCGCGAGTATGCGAAAACCCTTCACGAAGATCTTGCGATTCGTCGTCGTCTTCTTGAGCTTCCGGAGACCAAGGGTGCTGATATCTCGGAGATCGAGATTATCCGTCATCCTCAGCGCGTCACCATCGTGATCCACAGTGCGCGCCCGGGTGTCCTTATTGGAACCAAAGGGGCGAACATCGACAAGATCGGCGCAGAAATTCAGAAGATCACGCAGAAAAAGCTGCAGATCAAGATAAAAGAGATCAAGAAAGTCGATACCAATGCGCAGATTGTCGCTCAGAATATTGCCCGTCAGCTCGAAAATCGCCAGTCGTTCCGTAGGGCCATGAAATCCGCAATTCAGAATGCGCTGAAAGCAGGGGCACAGGGCTGCAAGGTCAGGCTTTCCGGCCGTCTCGGCGGCGCCGACATGTCCCGTACCGAAGAGCATAAGGATGGCAGAATTCCTCTGCATACCCTCCGCGCCGATATCGACTATGGTTTTGCGGAAGCGAATACCACCTTCGGAAAGATTGGTGTGAAGGTTTGGATTTACCAGGGTATGGTATATGCCCAGGATAAGAACGAAGATGCCGGCCAGCTCGCGAAGAGATCGCGGCGAGAGAGCTCGGGCGAGGCTCGCGGAGAACGCAGGGGGAGTGGTCAAGAACGGCGTGAGCACCATGAGCGCGGAGAGCGCCCCGAACGAGGTGAGCGCAGACCCAGCAGCCCTAGACCTGAGGCGGACCGAGTGGAAGGTGAGGCAAGGAGCTAATCTATGCTGTTACCGAAGAGAGTTAAACACAGAAAGCAGCAGCGCGGCCGAATCCACGGAGAGGCGCATTCGGGCAATACCATCGCATTCGGCGACTATGGCCTAGTGAGCCTGGAGCCGCACTGGATTACGAACCGTCAGATCGAGGCTGCACGTATCGCGCTCAATCGCTACATTAAGCGTGGCGGCAAAATGTGGATACGTATTTTTCCGGACAAGCCATATTCCAAGAAGCCGGCTGAGACGCGCATGGGCCGTGGTAAGCCGGGTCCGGAATATTGGGTTGCGGTGGTCAAGCCGGGCACGGTGTTGTTTGAGCTTTCCGGCGTCGAGCCGAAAGTGGCAGAAGAGGCTATGCGCCTTGCTGGCTCTAAACTTCCAGTGAAGACCAGATTCGCGATGCGTAGTGAAACGGAGTGATCGCCATGAAAAATTCCTTCAAAGATTTAAAGCTGGATGAATTGCTTGTCAAGCGCAGCGAATTGAGAAAGAAATATTTTGATCTTCGGTTCCAGATGGTGGTTGGGCATGTCGAGAATCCTCTCGAAAAGAGAAATCTTCGCCGTCAAATCGCACGAATCGAAACGAGGATCGCCGAGGCCCAGCGCAGCGGCGCCGCGAAGAAGGCATAATTCTTCAGGAGATGGAAGGTGGATACGAATATCCAGAAAATGACTGAGGGCAAGCTTGTTCTTCAAGGCATCGTAGTCTCGGACAAGAATGACAAGACTATTGTTGTCGAAATCATTATGCGCAAGCTAAATCCCCTCTACAAAAAGTATATCAACAGGACGAAGCGTGTAAAAGCCCACGACGAGCACAATGAAGCGCATGTCGGCGATACCGTTTCTGTGGTCGAATGCAGGCCATTATCGCGAGAAAAACGATGGCGGCTTGTCGAAATCGTCGAGCGGGCGAAATAACGAGCGGGAGTAAGCTATGATTCAGGTAGAAAGCATGCTGAATGTCGCCGACAACTCAGGTGCCAAGACCGTTCAGTGCATCAAGGTTCTCGGCGGTACGCGACGGAGATACGCAAGCGTGGGAGATATCATCGTCGTCGCGGTAAAGTCCGCACTGCCTAATTCGGCGATTAGAAAAGGGGCGGTGGAAAAAGCAGTCGTCGTGCGAACGCACAAGGAATACAAGCGACCCGATGGCAGCTACATTAGGTTCGATGACAACGCATGCGTGATCATCGATGCGAACAAGAACCCGAAAGGCAAGCGCATCTTCGGGCCGGTAGCGCGCGAGTTGCGCGAGAAGGATTACATGAAAATTATCTCTCTCGCCCCCGAGGTCCTGTGAGGAGTTTGAATATGGCGAATGTAAAATACAAACTTCGAAAAGAAGACCTTGTTCAGGTTATCGCAGGCAAAGACCGGGGCAAACAGGGTAAGATTCTCAAGATCGACCATGAGAAGGGTCGCGTGATCGTGTCGGGGATCAACATGGTGAAGAAGGCCATGAAGAAGAAATCCCAGACCGACCGGGGCGGTATTGTGGAAATCGAGGCACCGCTTCACATTTCGAACGTGATGATCGTGTGCAAGAAGTGCAACAAACCCGTCCGCGCCGGCTATAAGCTCATCGATGGCCAGAAAAAGAGAGTCTGCAGAAAATGCGGGGAGGTCCTCTGATGGCTCAGACGAAAGTATACATTCCCCGGCTGAAAAAACTGTATCGCGAAAAAGTGACCCCGGAGCTCTTCAGCGAGCTTGGGTATGCTTCCAAGATGCAGGTGCCCCGACTGGTCAAGGTCATCGTATCCATGGGAGTCGGCGAGGCACGCGAAAACAAGAAGCTGCTCGATGCCGCAATAGGCGACATCGAAATCATCACCGGTCAGCATGCGGTCAAGACGAAGGCAAAGAAATCCATCGCGAACTTCAAGATTCGCAAAGGCCAGGAGATCGGTGCCCGCGTGACGCTCAGGGGAAACCAGATGTGGGAGTTCCTCGACAGGCTCATGAATGTCGCGCTTCCCCGCGTCAAGGATTTTCGTGGCGTCAATCCGAACGGATTCGATGGTCACGGTAATTACACCCTTGGTCTTACCGAGCAGATCATTTTCCCGGAAATTGATTTCGACAAGATCGAGAAGGTTATGGGGCTCAGTGTCTCGATTGTAACGACAGCCGAGACTGACACGGAGGCGAAGAGCCTTCTTGCCAAGCTGGGCATGCCCTTCAGAAAATAAGGAAGGCGTACATGGCTCGAAAAGCGATGATTCTAAAGGCGTTGAAGACGCCGAAATACACGACTCGTCTGGTGCGTCGGTGCAAGATTTGCGGAAGATCTCGCGGCTATATGAGAAAATTCGATATGTGCCGCATTTGTTTTCGAAAGCTCGCTTCCGAAGGCAAATTGCCGGGCGTGACGAAATCGAGCTGGTAGGAGGGTGCAATGAGCGTATCTGATCCCATTGCGGACATGCTGACTAAAATCCGGAACGCAAATATGGCCCGGCATGAGAAAGTCGACATCCCGACTTCCAAGCTCAAGCTCGAGATCGTGAAGATCCTCAAGACCGAAGGCTATATCAAGAATTTCAAGAAGATTCAGACCGAGGGTAAGAATCTTATCCGCATTTTTCTCAAGTATGACGAGGAAAACAATCCCATCATTCATGGGCTGAATAAGGTTTCCAAGCCAGGCCGGCGCGTCTATACCGGATACCGCGAGATGCCGCGCATTCTCAATGGCTATGGAATTATGATCGTTTCGACTTCCGATGGCATCATTACAGGCAGAAAAGCTGTAGAGAAGCAGGTCGGCGGCGAACTCATCTGCACGGTCTGGTAAGGCGAGGTACATGTATGTCGAGAATTGGAATGCGGCCTGTTGTGATCCCGCAGGGGGTAAAGCTGACTGTCGAACCGACAGTCTTCCATGTCGAGGGACCGAAAGGCAGGCTTTCTCAGGAATATCGCCCCGACGTTACGATTGCCGTCAAGGACGGTACTGCAGTCGTGGAGCGCAAGAGTGATTCCAAGCAAGCGAGAGCATACCACGGGCTGTATCGCAGTTTGCTCAATAATATGGTCACTGGAGTGAGCCAGGGCTTTAAACGTGTGCTTGTGGTGAGCGGTGTCGGGTATCGCGCCGAAGTGCAGGGCAATCTGCTGGTGCTCAATATCGGATATTCGACCGATGTCGTTGCGGTGATTCCCGAAGGTCTCAAGGTTTCTGTCGAACAGAACGGACAGAGGATCGTCATCGAAGGCATCGATTATGCCAAGGTCGGCAAATTTGCCAGTGAAGTGCGGTCTCTCCGCCCTCCCGAGCCCTACAAGGGTAAAGGTATTCGCTACGAAGAAGAGAAGATCCGCCGAAAAGTCGGCAAGACCGGTGTGAAGTGAGGCAGAGAGCATGAGCGTAAGAGAATTATCAGATAAGATTCGCAGGCGCGAGAAACGCAGAGCCCATATTCGCAAGACCATGACGGGCACTGCACAGAAGCCGCGTCTGTCCGTGTTCCGATCGAACCTCCACCTCTATGTGCAGGCGATCGACGACGAGGCGGGGCACACGCTTGCGAGTGTTTCGACGATGGAACAGCAATTCCGCAGCCTTCGGCCCACTGTCCAGACCGGGGCGACGATCGGTGAGGAACTCGGCAAACGGCTCCTGGAAAAAGGCATTACCCAGGTAGTGTTCGATAGAAACGGCTACAAGTATCACGGTGTCGTGAAGGCGATCGCCGATGGTGCCAGAAAAGCCGGCATTACATTCTAGGGGGCTGTTGTGGAAAGAACGAGAAGAGAAGATTCTGGTGTGCAGGAAGGCTACATCGAAAAGCTGATTCAGTTGAACAGGACCGCCAAAGTCGTGAAAGGCGGCCGTAGGTTTTCTTTCTCCGCATTGACGGTCGTCGGTGACAAGCAAGGCCATGTCGGATTTGGTTTCGGCAAGGCGAACGACGTCACCGAGGCGATTCGTAAGAGTGTCGAGAAGGCGAAACGCGCGATGGTCACCGTGCCTCTGAAGAAAGGCACGCTGCCTCATGAGGTGACGTGCAAATACAAGGCGACGACGGTCTATATCAAGCCGGCCTTCCCTGGTTCGGGGGTCATCGCCGGTGGTCCCGTGCGTGCCATCATGGAATGTGCAGGCTACGTCGATATCCTTTCTAAGTGCATCGGCTCACGCACAGCCGTGAACGTAGTAAGGGCCGTATTCTCCGGTCTTAGCCAGCTGCTCGATGCCCAAGAGGTGGCGAAAAACCGGGGTAAGACGCTCAAAGATATGTGGAGTTGATCATGGCCAGAATTCAAATAACATTGGTTCGCAGCACCATCGGCCAGAAGCCGAAGGCGCGTGCGACGGTCCGCTGTCTGGGGCTGCGGAAAATCGGTTCAAGCACTATCCAGGAAGCAAGCCCGCAAATTCTTGGCATGGTGAATAGAGTGCGGCATCTGGTTGAAACCAAGGAGGTGGAGTGATGGGTGATTTCAATCTCCACGCCCCGGAAGGCGCGAACAAGAAAAAACACATCGTCGGCAGAGGTGATGCCTCGGGTTCGGGCGGGACGGCTGGTCGCGGCAACAAGGGGCAGCAGTCGCGTTCGGGCGGAAAGACCTATCCCGGCTTCGAAGGTGGGCAGATGCCTCTCTACAGGCGCCTGCCTAGTCGCGGTTTTTCCAATCATCCCTTCCGCAAAGAATATCAGATCGTGAATCTCCGCGACATCGAAGGCAAATTCCAGGCCGGCGACACGGTCGACACCGTGGCCCTGTTCCAGAAAGGACTCGTGCGGAAACCTGAATTGCCTGTCAAGGTCCTTGGCGAAGGTCAGATCAGCGTTGCGCTCACCCTGAGCGTCGATGCGGTCTCTTCCGGCGCAAAGGCAAAAATCGAAGCCGCTGGCGGCAAGGTGGAAGTGCCTGCTGCAATCGGCTCCTCGGCGGATAACTGAGTAGTAAAGGCAGGAGCGAATGGCTGGTACACTCGTTGATATTTTCAGAGTCAAGGAATTGAAAGATAGAATATTCTTTACTCTGTTCTGGCTTGTGGTTTTTCGTCTGGGCACTTTTTTGCCTATTCCCGGTATCAATGCGAGCGCGTTGCAGTCATATTTCGCGCAACAGTCCAGCACCGGCCTCGGTGGCATAACCGATTATCTCGATTTCTTCGCAGGTGGTGCATTCAAGAATTTTTCACTCTTCATGATGGGAGTCATGCCCTATATCAGCGCGCAGATCATCATGCAGCTGTTGATCGTCATCTTTCCGAAGCTCAAGAGCATCGCGGAAGAAGAGGGCGGGCGGCGCAAGATTTCGCGCTGGACACGCATTGGGACCATTGCGATCGCCATCATCCAGAGCTTCTCCGTAACCGTGTGGGCAGACCGTATCCCCAACGCGATCGCGATGTCCAGCCGCACGCTCTATACGATTCTGGCAGTTCTCACCGTGACGACAGGCACGATGTTCCTCGTCTGGATCGGCGAACAGATTACCAAGCGGGGAATCGGCAACGGTATTTCACTTTTGATTTTTGCCGGTATTGTGGCGCGCCTGCCGAATGCGACCTATGAGCTCATCAAAAAGATTCAGATAGGCGAGATCAACGCCGTGTATGCCATCGTCGTACTCATTATGTTCGTCGTGGTAGTGGCGCTCGTCGTAGTCGAACAGCAGGGGCAGCGGAAAATACCTGTCAACTATGCGAAGCGCATCGTGGGCCGGCGGATGTACGGCGCGCAGAATACCTACATCCCTTTCAAGATCAACCCCTCGGGCGTCATCCCCGTCATCTTTGCGTCGAGTCTTCTGACCTTTCCTTTGCAGATAGCGCAGAGTTTCGGCGTCCAGGCGAAGTGGTTGAGGGATTTTTCGTATTGGCTCAGGCCGGAAGGATTCTGGTATAATCTATTCTATGTGGTTTTCATCATCTTCTTTGCGTACTTCTACACGCAGGTAACGCTGAATCCTCAAGAGATTTCCAAAAATATCCGAGAGAATGGGGGTTCCATTCCTGGGATCAGAAGCGACAAGATGGAAGAGTACCTCACGCGGGTGCTCAACCGAATCATTCTACCCGGATCGCTGTACCTTGCTCTTATCGCACTTATTCCGACACTCGTGCAGCGGCTCTTTAATTTCCCGAGCGAGTTGGCGTATCTGCTGGGCGGCACTTCGCTGCTCATCCTGGTTGGTGTCGATCTCGATACCATGGCCCAGGTGGAAGCGCTTCTCAAGATGCATCATCACGATGGTCTTGTGCGAAAAGGCCATATCAGGTCGAGGAACCTATAGTAATTTTTGTATAAATGGTATTTAATTGCGTGTTTGCGAATAGGGGGAACCCATGAAGGTCAGAACGAGCGTCAAGAAAATCTGCGATAAATGCAAGGTGATACGGCGCAATGGCGTGGTGAGGATTGTCTGCGACAATCCCAAGCACAAACAGAGACAAGGCTGAGAGCAGGAGGAAGTTCATGGCGCGAATTGCGGGAGTTGATCTCCCTAATAAGCATGTCGACATTGCCCTCACCTATATCTATGGGATAGGGCGATCCAGCGCACTTCAGATTTGTGAGACTACCGGTATCGATCCGAATAAGAGAATCAACGATCTTTCGAATGAAGAGATCAACGAGCTTCGCAAAGTCATCGAAAACGACTATAAAGTCGAAGGCCGCTTGAGAACCGAGATCGCGCTGAATATCAAGCGTCTTATGGATATTGGCTGCTATCGAGGCCTACGCCACCGCAAAGGTCTTCCCGTTCGCGGCCAGCGGACGAGGACGAATGCGCGTACGCGCAAGGGTAAGAGAAAGACTGTTGCGAACAAAAAGAAGGCCGTCTAACGGAGGGGCATGAACGTGGCTGCGACTACGACAAAGACAAAGACTAAGAAGAGAAAAGAGAAAAAGAGCGTATACGAAGGAAATGTCTACATCCAGGCGACCTTCAACAATACGATTGTTACCGTGACCGACCTCAACGGGAATACGATTTCATGGTCGAGCTCTGGGAGCCATGAATTTCGCGGCGCAAAGAAATCTACACCTTTTGCCGCGCAGACAGTGACGGAGGCCGCAGTGCAGAAAGCAATGCAGGCCGGCCTGAGGGAAGCACATGTGTACGTAAAAGGGCCCGGCATCGGCCGTGAGTCCGCAATCCGCCAGCTCGGCGTCATGGGGCTTAAGGTCAAATCGATCAACGATGTGACACCGATTCCCCACAATGGCTGCAGGCCCCGGAAGGCCCGCCGTATCTGAGAGGGGGTTACAGAATGGCTAGATATACTGGACCTGTGTGCAGACTCTGTCGTGCAGAGGGCAGGAAACTCTTTTTGAAGGGTGATCGTTGCCGAAGCGACAAATGCCCGATCAACAAGAAGCGCCTTCCTCCCGGCAAGGCGCCGAAGACGAGGATTGGGAAGAAATCGGAGTATGCCGTGCAGCTTCGCGAGAAGCAGGCGCTCAAACGCACGTATGGTCTCATGGAACAGCAGTTCCACAATATTTTTACGAAGGCTCTTGGTCTGCCCGGCAAGACCGGCGATAACCTGATCATTCTTCTCGAGCGCAGATTGGACAATGTCGTATACCGCCTGCACTTTGCAACCTCGCGGGCTCAGGCCCGTCAGCTCGTCAACCATGGCCACATTGCGGTGAACGGCAAGCGTGTGGATGTCGCTTCCTATCTCGTCAAGCCAGGCGATATGATCTCTGTGATCGGGGTAGCCAAAAAAATGGATACAGTTCGCCATGCACTCGAAGAAGTGCAGAGGTCCGGCGTTATGCCGTGGCTTGAGGTCAATGTCGACGAAATGACCGGCCGTTATGTGATCAACCCGCAGCGACAGGATGTAACAGATACCGCGGACATCAAAGAGCAGCTGGTCGTCGAGTTGTACTCGAAATAAGGAGCGGAAATGGCGCGCAAAAGCCTACTTAAAGGTTTCAAGAGGCCGAAGGGTATTACCTACGAACAGAGCGAGTCGACCGACACCTATGGAAAGTTCGTGGCATATCCTTTTGAGCCGGGTTATGGAACTACTGTCGGGAATACCCTGCGCCGCATCCTGCTGTCTTCTATTCAGGGGTATGCGATCACTGCCGTCCGCATCACTCGATACGATGACGAAGGTGCCCCGCATGTGATCACGAGCGAGTTCGAGACGATCCCCGGCGTGGTGGAAGACACCATCGAAGTTTTGAACAACCTAAAGAGATTGCGACTGCGGCTTCCAAACGACAAGGAAGAGCTCACGCTCGACTATGAGATCAAGGGGCTCGAGGAGCTGCGAGGTGGTTTTTTTGCAGAGCAAAGCCAACTTGTCGTGCTCAATCCAGATCTCAAGATCGCGAGCCTTGATCCGACTGTTCACCTTGGCTTGGAGCTTCAGGTGAACCTTGGCCGCGGGTATGTCCCGAGCGAAGTGAACGAAAAATTTATCGACGTTGTGGGCACGATCCCGATGGATGCGATCTTTACGCCCGTGACGAAGGTGAAATACGCCATAGAGCCGACCAGAGTCGGGCAACGCTCTGACTACGACAAGCTCGTGCTCGAGATATGGACCGACGGGACGATTCGCCCTGAGGACGCCCTGGGCGAGGCCGGGAAAATCGCGAAGGACCACTTCTCGATATTCGTGAATTTCGACGAGAGCGATGCCGGCGGCGAGGAGACAAGCGACGAGATCGAAGAGCGTGTTCGCCAGATTCTGAATATGCCCGTCGAGGAGCTCGAACTCTCGGTGCGCTCATTCAACTGCCTCAAGAATGCAAATATCAGGACCATCGGCGATCTCACGAAGAAGACCGAAGAAGAAATCACCAAGACCCGCAACTTCGGAAAGAAGTCTCTCCAGGAGATCAAGTCGAAACTCACCGAATGGAACCTGACCCTTGGTATGACGGATTACTCCGCGCTGAGAAATCACATCAAACTCAATATGAAAAAGGAAGAGAGCGATGAAGCATAAGATCGGCTATAACAAACTGAACCGAGTCGCCGCTCACCGTAAGGCCCTTATCCGCAATATGGTTACCGTGCTGCTCAAAGAGGAGAAGATCGTAACTACGAAGGCGAAGGCGATCGAGGCGAGGCGTGCGGCGGAGAAGCTCATTACGAGGGCCAAAGTCGATTCCGTCCACAATCGCAGGATCGCCTCTGCGAGGCTCTATGGCGAAGATGCGGTGGCAAAACTGTTCACCGATATCGGACCACGCTTCAAGGAACGCAATGGAGGCTATACTCGCATTCTCAAGCTCGGCGATCGTGCGAACGACGCCGCAAACCTTGTGGTGCTCGAACTGGTGGATCAGAAGGCCGACGTAAAGAGAGCCGAGCGCGACAAACGCAAGGCCGCGCGCAAGGCAAAGAAGCAGTAGGCCTGAGGGTCGTAGGGAGGAATTCGAAATGTCCAAAGCACATAGAGGCAAGGGTCTCAAAGAAGTTTTTGCAGGTGGACGCGGTACATGCCCCGTATGTGGGCGTACGGGCGTCAAAGTGGTCTACGAGCAGGAGATCGAGGGCAAAAAGGTCAAGATATGTAAGATATGCAAGGCTCACCTTGCGAATGCGAAATGATGCTGCATGGTGAACATTGTAAGGGCCGTCCTGATGTGGCGGCTCTTTTTTTCATTAAGGTGAAGTATGGCTGAAGGATTTAGCAGGAAGCAGGGTTTTTGGTCCGCTGCGCTGGCCTATGGGATGTGGGGGATTTTGCCCATCTACTGGAAACTCCTCTCGGACGTAGATCCACTGCAGATTTTGGCCCACCGAATCCTATGGGCTGCCGTATTCTGTCTCGTGCTTCTGGCAGGAACAAAAGACATGAAGAGCCTTAGAGACGCCCTAAGCACGAGGAAGAATGTCGTGCTCGTCTTCTGTGCGGCGCTTCTTGTGACCCTGAACTGGGGTCTCTATATCTATGCCGTCACCTCCGGCCACGTCATCGAATCGGCGCTGGGATACTACATCAATCCACTGCTCTCTGTGGTGCTGGGCGGCTTGTTCTTTCGTGAGAGAATAGACAGATGGACAGGGGTCGCGGTCGGCATCGCGGCGATCAGCATTGTCGCGGCGGGGCTTCTCTATGGGAAGGTCCCCTGGCTGTCGCTGCTTCTCGCCATTACCTTCGGGTTGTATGGGGCCACGAAGAAAAAGCTCAATTTCCCGCCGATTACCAGCCTTGCACTCGAGACCTTCTTTGCTACACCCTTTGCGCTGGTTTTTCTTGCTGTGATCCATGCGCAGGGCGGTGGGGCCTTCGTGAGTGAAGGATTGGGAGTGAGCATATTGCTCGCCCTGGCGGGTGTGGTGACGGCAATACCTCTTCTGCTCTTCGGTGTCGCGGCGACGAGCATCAGCCTGCAGTTTATGGCCTTTCTTCAGTACATCACGCCTACGGCGATGTTGCTGCTGGGGCTTTTCGCGTATGGAGAGGAGCCAAGTCGGGCGATTGTCGTGGCCTTTGCCGGTGTGCTGGTGGCGGTCATCATCTTTACTGCGACTAGAATCCAAGCTACGCGGGCTGCAGGCAAACATTAGTGTTCTCAACCTTGTGCAAAACAATTTGCTTCCATTATACGGGCCACTGACGGTTCTTCTTTATTGCACTTCGGAGGCGCTTTGCGGCGAGCTTTCGCTGCTTCGAGGCTGCCGTGGGCTTCGTAGGTATGCGGGGTCGGTTTTGTCTAACAGCTCGCTCGATGAGCATGACGAGCGTATTGCATAATAGCACCTTGGTGAAGCAGGAGTTTTTCTCCGGTTGGTGGCTGCTTATTACCTTGCCCACCTTGTGTAATCCTTTGCACAAGGTTGAGAGCACTACCGAACACACCACACAGCCGCCGATCGAAATAATCTGTTTTAGCCGACCGTATTGCCGTTTTGCCACACAGGCACGCCGCGCTTGAACACTGTATGCACGAGGTTCATCCCCACCTGGTAGGCGAGGTGGGCTGGCGAAGGCGCATCCAGCAAGAGGAAGTCCGCGTCTTTTCCGACTTCGATGCTGCCGGTGTACGCAGCACGTTCGAGTGCCGCTGCTCCATTCAGGGTGAGGGCGGTGAGCGTCTCTTCGATGGACATGCCCATATACAGCACCGCCAAGGCGAAAATGAGGGGTATGGATTGACTATAGCAGGAGCCTGGATTGAAGTCGCTCGCTAAGGCCACCGGGCAGCCGGCATCGATAAAGCGGCGGCCGCCGGCGTAGGGCTCTCTGAGGTTGAAGGCCGTGAGCGGAAGCAGGCAGGCGACTGTGCCCGAGGCGGCGAGTGCAGCGATGTGGTCGTCGGAAGCCTTGAGGAGGTGGTCTGCGCTGACGGCTCCGAGTTTTGCGGCGAGGGCGGTGCCGCCTAGGGGGGTGAGCTCGTCGGCGTGGATTTTGAGCGCGAAGCCGGCTGCCCGGGCTTGCTCGAGATACCAGCGCGAATCCTCGATGCCAAATACCCCCTCTTCGCAGAAGATGTCGACAAAATGGGCTAGGTGTTCGCGCTTTACGTGCGGCAGCACGTCTTCTGTCAGAAAGGAAAGATAGGCCCGGGGGCGGCCTGCAAATTCTGGCGGTATCGAGTGTGCCCCCATAAATGTTGGCACAATATCGGGCAGGCTCGCACGGGCAAGCTCACGCATTGCATAGAGCTGGCGGAGCTCTGTATCCACATCGAGGCCATAGCCGGATTTGCCCTCCACCGTAGTGATTCCCATGGAGAGCATTGTGTCGAGGCGCTTTCGGCCGAGAAGAATCAAGTCTTCCAGAGACGCGGCGCGGGTGGCGAGTACGCTGTTTTGGATACCGCCTCCCCGCTGGTGGATATCCATGTAAGGTACTCCCTGGGTGCGCCAAAAAAATTCTTCTTCGCGCCATCCGGCAAAAATAAAGTGGGTGTGACTATCAACAATGCCAGGTATGCAGGAGCGCCCTTCGGCGTCATAGGGAGCTGCCTCGAGCGCTTCGCGGGCGATGGCCGAATTGGAGGCGCGCAGCAGCCCTTCTTCGCCGACCCATGCAATGCGGCCATCTTTGATATAGAGACAGGCGCCATGCAGTTTCGTTATGTTCTGCATCGCGGCGCCTGCAGCTGCAACAGCTCCCTTAGGGGTCCAAAGCTCCCCGATGTTGAAAACAAAATACGATGCCGTTCCCTGCCTGCGCATGTCTAGGCCGTGCGTCATGAATACAGAAAATCGAGTCCGATCGAGCCCTCGATTCGCTCGAAAAAGTTCGGCGTCATGAGCTGTTCGAGTCGGTCATGGGCGTTTGAGAGCTCGGCCTGCACTCTGCGTTCGGTCAGGCTCTTGGGCTCGGCCCGCTCCGCGAGAAATTTGCGCAGATACGAAATTGACGATTCAATATAGGAGATCTGACGTTCGCGGTAGTGTTCGAGCCGGGCTCTATACCAGTCCGAGCTGAGTACGTAATCGCGGTCGAAGAGTCGACGGACTTCGGGGTCCTGAATGCTTTTGCCTTCGTAGCTGCCGTATGCCATGACGGAGAGCACTGCCTTGAGCGGCGGTATCGCAGCCTCGTATGACCCGTCCTCGAAGTAGGCCTTTGCGGACTTTTCCATCGCGGCCGCAATGTTGTCGATGCCGTCGACGAACTCCTCGAGCGACTGAAGTTCGGGCCTCAGCATGTCTTCGGGGAACACCACGGACGGCGTATCGAACAGTCGCCCCAGATAGGTAGCCGCAAAGAGCGGCGTTATGCGCCATCCAAGTCGCGAGGCAGGAATGAGTTTCCCTTTATACGTGAAATCATCGACCTTTTCGAGGTACCCATGGCTCTTCAAGAACTCCGGATCGCGCTCTTCGGGCCCGAGTCGTGCCCAGAGCTCGGGCATCAGAAGGGATATGTCGTGGTCTACTTTATATTTGTGCCCAATATGCCCAGCCGCCGTCGTGAAGCCTGAATACCCCGTCAGAATAAAGCCAAGAAGCGCGTTGTTGAGATCGCTGGTGGCCACAAGGGCATTGAAGGGGCCCTTGGTGAGCGCTCCTTCGCTGCCTGCGCCGGTGGTCGAAGGACTTTTGCCGGTAAGCGAGCATACAAAGTCCATGAAGAGTTCCGGCAGCTCTTGATAGTGAATGGGGCCGTAGACCGCGAGTGACCGTATGCCGGCCTTGTGGTCGGGCGGATTGTTGCGCCTGCCGGGCAGGACTGCGCCCACAGGTTGCGGAAGCGGTTTGTCTGCAGGAATGCGGCGATAGAGCCGTGGGCCGAGCTCGGCGAGGTACCGCGCCTCTGGGTTGACAAAGGTGGGGTCGAGCTGGAGATAGCGCGGGTTTTTGGAGGGGGCGCCGTCGACGAGTCGAAAGCAGTTGGATGCGACGAAGTATTCGAAGTTGGGATCCTTTTCGGCCTCGTCGATGAATTTCCTCATGGGCTCGGTGTATTCATAGAAATGAATGGTGTTTTCGATGATACGAGAAGCATCGGCTCGGGTGAGCGGCTCGAAGTTCGAGAGAAAATTGTCCTGACGAGACAGGTCCTTTTCGGTCTGCTTGTCGTAGCCCCGGATGATGGCGTCGTCGGGGCGTTGGAAGAAGCGTGCCTCGCAGTTCTTCGCAAATTTGAGGCTGGGGTGCTTCGTGGCCCATTCGGGCAGATTTTCGAGCTGGTTTGCAGGGACGATGATGGATGCGGAGATGTCGTCTTCCCACTGAAGCTTGAAGGCGGGCATAAAGTCCTGTCTCAGCTTGAAGAAACGGTTCATACCGTTTTCGTTCTTGCCCACGCGAAGATAGGAGCCCATGATCGGCCGCCCCTCGAACTTGAGGATGTTCCCCGTCGTGCCGTTGACCGCATCGACCGAAAAATGCGAGGCCCAGTCATTTCCCCAGTCCGGCTGGTAAAAACGCTTGACCAAAAAGACGAGACTCTTGATGCGCTCGGGGATCGAACGGAGCCATTCGTTGTATTCGTCGTTGTACGCGGGCGAGGGTGAAAGCAGTTTGATCACCGAACCGAGAGAGCGTTTCGGCGACAGGACGGGGCGTGCGTCTTTTCCGTGATTTTCCAGTTCGTCGCGGAAGCGGTTGCCGTAATCCTTTTCGATGATCTCACGCACGGCCTTCATGTCTTTTTCGAAGTCGGCGATGATGATGGGCATGTACGTGATCGCATCGTTGATCGACTTTGAGATTTCGGATTTACCGCCGCCCGATACCGTGCATGGCTTGTGACACAAAAGCCCCTCTGCCGCAGTGCCGATGAGGCGCCACGCGCCGGTTGTGGGATGTCGCTCCATGTGTACACGATAGCCTGTGGGGTGCACGTAGATGTATCCCGGCAGAACCCTCAGAGACTCTTCCTTGCCTTCATTGACCCAGTGCGCCTGCTGGTCCTCGAGGGAGATATACGCATCCTCGGGAAGATACATGATATTCGGAAAAGTGAGGTCGACCGCATAGCCTTTTTCTTTCATTTCGATGCGGCCGCGCATGACAGTATAGACATCGTGGAGGCTGTGCCCCTTGGATTTGAGGTTGGTGTCGGGCACAAAGCGAGTGCCGAGATTGTAGGATGGAAAGACGAGAGCACCACCTGCATGCTCCTCCTCCACAAGGCCCAGGAGGTTCGCAGAGTAGGAGATGTGGGACTTGACCTCTTTTTTCGTGTAACCGAAATAGTTGTCCGCGATGATGGAGATGATCACTCCCGATGCATCGCGCGCCGTGATCTTGAAGGCCCGCCCGTCGTTGTATTTTTCGGTTGGTTCACGCCAGCACATGCCGTCGCGGCGCTGCCGTTCGGTCGCATTGTCCCAGTGTGGTAGTCCGAGTTCCTTTTTGGTGAGTTCGGTGAGGTGCGTCGCCAGAATGATGCAGCCGGTCGTTCCCGTCCAGTGTACGGGGTCGATCGACGCATCGTTCTCCGGAATGAAGGGATCTCCTGAGTTGCCGAAAATACTCTCGACGAAATCGACATTCGCCACGAGCGAGCCGGGGGCGAAGAAGCGCATTTCCATAGAGCTCTCTTCGCAGTAACCCGGAATTTCGGGCCGCACTATCGGGCGCAGCAATACCGACACAAAGGTGTACGCCTTGTCGTTCTCACCCGCAGTGAAGGGGAGTTCGAGCAATTCCATGGGAGGATTGAGCGCAGCTTCAAGAAGCTTTGCAAAGGTCAGTTTCGGGACCGCCTTCTTGTCGTACGGAATAGGGAGGCCGCCTTCGGCGATGTGGAAGACCCCTTCGGTCGTCCGACGATCGCTCTTAGGGTTGTGCAGCACACCATTTCGCACGCGATATGAGGTAAGAGTGGGAGAGACGTGTTTGTGCCCGTCGGGAGGTAGCGAGAGCTCCCGAGCCATGCCGTATCGGTCGAGCACGAGCGTGTTTCCGGGCAGCTGCGGCACGTGTGCCAATCCAAGATCCGCGAGATACTTGTCGATAAAATTCTGAATTCTCTGGTCCGATGGAGGAAGAATTCTGGGAAGAAGCCTGTCCTTTTGTCTAAAACTCTCGAGCATATCGGCAGCGAGCTGTACAAAGCCCGTGCCCTCTTTTGAATAGACGGGCAACCCGAGGCTGCGCAGCTTTATGTTGATGTAGGAAATAAGCTTGGCCCGCTCCTGCGGGGAAGTCCTGTCGAGGTGTATGCCGTGATCGCGCTTTGTTACCATATGCGATACTCCTAATACGAGACTGGACTAATTTTAGACATAATCTTCAGGAGGAGCAACGGGTTCGGGGTTCCAGCTCCATCGGCCCATGCTCGCACAGAGGCTCTCGTCGCGCAGCAGCGTCACTACCGCATCGATGTCGGGATACATGGGGCGATCTTTGTCGGTAAAGCGGACTGCCGCGCGCACCGTTCGATATACCGAAGCGGTGGCGGGGGATAAAGAATGTTCGATCGAAGGGATGCCAAATTGAATCGCGCGCAGGTCGAGCGCCTGACAGGCCGCAAGCGTTTCCATCGCGACGACGCGTCCTGCGTTATCGACGATCTGCCTCGCCTTACGCGCAGCGATGGTCCCCATCGACACGTGGTCTTCTTGGTTTGCGCTCGATGGGATGGAATCGACGCTTGCCGGATGGGCAAGCACCTTGTTTTCCGAGACGAGACTTGCGGCGCTGTACTGGACGATCATAAAGCCGGAGTTGAGCCCACCGTTGATGGTGAGAAAGGCCGGCAGCCCCTCGGACAGGGCTGGATTGACCATCCTCTCGAGCCTGCGCTCCGAGAGATTCGCCAACTCCGAAGCCGCAATTCCTAGATAGTCGAGGACGAGTGCCAGTGGTTCGCCGTGGAAGTTGCCTCCCGAAAGAATGTCTCCGCCTTCGTAGAGTACATGAGGGAAAATAAGGGGGTTGTCGGTGACCGCGTTCAGTTCCGCGGCGATCACCTCCCACACATGCTGAATCGCCGCGAGGCATGCGCCATGGACTTGTGGAATGCAGCGGAGCGCATAGGCATCCTGGACCCGTGTCCCCGAAGGTTTGGTGATCAAACGCGAATCTTCGAGAAGGCGACGCAGGTCTTGGGCCGCTTCGATCTGGGCTTTCTGTCGCCTGAGCTCGTGAATGCGCGGGTCGAGGGCCTCCGTAATGCCGCGGAGGGCTTGAAAGGTCATAGCCGATGCGATGGTCGCACTCCGGTATAGCATAAGGGCGTCATACACGGCCAGGGCTCCAATTGCCGTCATGGCCTGCGTCCCATTGATGAGCGCGAGGCCCTCTTTCGGCTCGAGCACAAGCGGCTCGATGTGCGCTTCCGTGAGAGCGAGCGCCCCAGCCATGCGCTTCCCCCTATACACCGCCTCGCCCATTCCTATCAGCACCAGTGCGACATGTGCGAGCGGCGCCAGGTCTCCCGAGGCGCCGAGCGAGCCCTTTTCAGGCACCACCGGCACTACATCTGCATTGACGAGCTCTAGAATACGCTGCACCACAAGCGGCCGAACCCCGCTGTTCCCAACGGCCAGCGCATTCGCTCTCAGAATCATCATCGCACGGACGATCTCCGCTGCAAGAGGCTCGCCCTGGCCGCATGCGTGGCTCATTATCAGGTTTTTTTGGAGCAGCGCGTTGTCCTCTTCCGAGATGATGACATCGCAGAATTTTCCGAATCCGGTCGTAATACCGTATTTCACCTGTTGTTTCTTGACCGCGAGCTCCACAACCTTCCTCGAGGCAAGCATGCGTGCCTCTGCGTCCGGGTCGAGTCGGATCGGCACATGGTGGCGTGCCGCAGCGACAAGCGCTGCAATCGATAGTGAACAGCCGTCGATGAGTACTTCGTCCATGCTCCTAAGTATACCCTATCGCAGAGCCTCTGGACAGGCGCAGATTCTCTTATTAGCATGGGGCACCATGAAACAAAAGCAAGGCGCCGCAGCACTTTTCGGGGTCATCGTCGCAGTCATCTGGGGCATGACGTTTCTCTCGATCAAGGTGGCGCTCCGCGAATTCGGGCCGATGAGCCTTTCACTCTTCCGCTTTGTCGTCGCCTCGATTCTGCTTGCGCTCCTTATGGTGATAACGCGGGTCGAATTCCGGGTCGCCTGGCGCGATGTTCCCCTCCTGTCGCTGAGCAGTATCGTCGGCGTCACGCTCTATTTTTATTTCGAGAACAACGGGATCATGCGCCTTACCGCATCGGAATCTTCGCTCATCATCGGGGCGATTCCCGTCGTGACGCTCTTGGTGGAGATACTGCTGTACCGGACGAGGCCTCCTAGGCTGGTCGTCGTGGGCATCATCCTCTCTTTCGTGGGGGTTGCACTCATCGTACTGCGTTCTGAGAGCGCGACGAGCTCACCTCTGGGCTATCTTTTTATGGTAGGCGCAGTGCTCTCATGGGTCGCGTATGGATTCATCACGAAACCGCTCTCAGGGCGCTACCCGATGTTGACCATTACATTTTGGCAGATGGTGATCGGCGCCATAGGATCCATTCCCTTTGCGGCTATGGAGCGGCAGGTCTGGACCGGGCTCTCCACGACCGCACTTCTGAATGCCGCATTCCTGGGCATTTTGGGTTCAGCCCTCGGGTACTGGCTCTATATCATTGTGCTCGAGCACCTTGGACCAGGGCGATCGAGTGTGTTCATCAACCTGATCCCGGTCGTGTCGGTGGCAGCTTCCTACGTCATTTTGGGGGAGCGGCTCGGCCCCCTGCAGCTTGTCGGCGCAGCCATTGCCGTCACCGGCGTATACCTGGCAAGTGGCAGAGGATAGCGTCTACCCGTGCTTTCTTTGCCCTACGGCGGCCAAGGCAAGCAGACAAGCCCCATTCACGGCATCCGCTTCCGGCGAGACCACCAGGTAGCGCGGCAACGCCGAAAGGATGCGCGCCTCGGTGTCGTGCCACAAGCGCTCGTTGTTGGCGAGGAAGCCACCAGAGAATGCGACGCGTCCGCCAGACTGCACTTGGCCTAGCCTATTCGCGATGGAAATTGCAAGCAGCGCAAGCTCCTCGGCGGCGTCCTTGAATATCTGTTCCGCGACCTCATCGCCCCGATCGCGCTCTTCCGCCACGATGCGCGCAAACGCTGCCACCTTTGCTTTGTCGAAATTCTCGTATACCGCAGGAATGAGCGAAAAAGGCTCTTTTTCGCCAAAATATGCCAGCGCCCTCCCCAAGAGGTCGGTCTGCGGGCTTCGTCTGTCGTGAAATCGGGTGGCCGCATTGAGTGCCCGAAGGCCGACCCAGTATGCCGACCCCTCATCGCCGAGGATGTGTCCCCAGCCTCCGGAGCGGATAATCCTGCCGGCCCCGTCGGAGCCCACTGCGATGGACCCCGTCCCCGCGATCAGCAGAATGCCGCGCAGTTCGCCGAATGCGCCCGCCAGCGCCGGAATCGAATCATTCCGTACTTCCACGTTGGTATCAGGGCCAAGATCGGCAGCGTCACGTATGATGCCGCGCATAGTTCCCGTGTCTTCATTTCTGTCGATGCCCGCCACGCCGGCGAATCCCGCAACACAACCGTCCGCACCCAGGCCGGTCGCCGCGTACATTGCGGAAAAAAGCCCTTCAAGTGTCTTGAAGGAACCATTCCAGCCCACCGACCGCGGGTTGAGGCTCGGCCCCTCCGCTTGATAGAGAAGTTCTCTCTCCAGACTTTCGACCCTCAGCCGAGTCGAAGTCCCTCCACCATCGATGCCAAAAATCCACTGTTGGTCCATAGGGGCTCCTGGGTGAAAAACTATCGTGTGAAAGTATTTTAATTACACATTTTCATGCATTCAATGAGTGCGCGCGGAATATGGAACATCCCTTTCCATTTTCCGCCTTTCTGAAGCAGCGAAGGAGTGCCATCTCTGTGAAGATAGCCGAACCACTCTCCGTACTCAGGGTCCCTGAAATGATCCCATGTCCAGCTCTTAATCGTTTCAAACCAATTGAGGAAATTTTTATTCCCTGTCATTTTATAGGCCAGGAGAAATGCGCAGAGAGCTTCTGCGTGAACCCACCATAGCTTCATATCCCACTCTAGTTTTTCCGGGGGGAAGCCCTCATAGTCGAGATAGTAGTAGACACCGCCGTATATGGAGTCCCAGCCCCTCTCAATGGTCCAGAGCATAGCCTCCGTAAGAAGCGAGATGGCTTCCTCCACGCCGAAGTCCGTCAAGGAGAGAGCCTCATTCCCATAAGTATTGATGGCATTGAGCGCAAACCATAGCGTCTCGAGAGCGTGCCCCGGCGAAAGCAGCCTTCCTTCCATTCCCTGGAGATGGCTTCCATCCGGTAACACTCTCTCAAAAACAGCTTTTTTCCGCCTGTCGATATGTAGTGTCAATATCGATTGTACGCTTTCGGCGACAACGGGGACCAGTTCATCGGTCTCGATTAGATCATAGAATACCTGGCTAAGCCAGAGCTCAATCATAGGAAGTGCCATAGCACGGATGGGCCTATTTTCGACTATTTGTTTTGTCCAGACTCCTTTAGGATTCGATTTACGTTTCTGGATCCGACGCCATGTTTCGAAAGAGCTCTCGATAGCCCATGAAGCCCCTGATATTCTACTGTATTCCGCAAGCCCTGCAGCACAGAAACAATCAGAAAAAATGTTGTAGGGTTGCATGAGAGGCTTACCTTGTCTGTCAAGGGAAAAATAATAATCGCCGTTGGGTGCTTTGCCGTATCTATGGATAAATTCAGCGCCATGAGAAGCCATTTCTAGCCATTGTGATTTTGGGTCTATCATCCGGTATAGATATGACCAGCACCATAGCTCACGGCCCTGCATCCACAAAAACTTGTCTGTATCGAATACGGTCCCGTCTCTGTCGAGACAGGAAAAATAACCGCCAGCATCTTTGTCGATACTGAATCTTTCCCAAAATGGGACGATATTAGTCAAGAGCTCGTTTTTAAATTCTTGGGAAATTGATTTTTTTTCGATTTCGGTCATTCTTTTCTCTCTATGGAATTCATGTTCATGAATAATCCCTAGGCAAACTATTTTACTGCCCCAGCAGTCATTCCTTTGATGAAATATTTTGCCATGAAAACGTAAAGGATCAAAACGGGTAGTATAGCGATGGTCAATGCCGTAAAGAGAAGGCTCCAGTCTGTACTGTACTGCCCGAAAAAATTGGTTAGCCCAAGCGGTAGCGGCTTGTATGCTGGATTCTGCAGGAAAACGAGCGGAAAGAAAAAGTCGTTCCAGATCGGGACCGCGTTGTAGATTGTCACAAGCGCGATGGCCGGCGCGATGACCGGCATGATGATCCTGCGATAGATCATCCAGTCGTTGCAGCCATCGATGCGGGCGGCGTACTCAAGATCTTTAGGGATCGTCTTCATGAATCCCGACAGTATGAATATCGTCGAGGGTAGTCCCATCGCGATAAAGATCAGAATGACGGAAATCGGCTTGTCCACGAACCCCAATTTTTTCATGAGTATGAAAAGCGGAATGATAGCAGCTTTCAACGGAAGCATAATTCCGGAGAGGAATAGCATGTATACGGCGGTTCTCATCCGGTACGCATAGCGTGAGACACCATACGCGGCCATCGATCCGAACAGCAGCACAAAAATCATGGAGACTGTGGTCATCCATACGCTGTTGGAAAAGAAGTGTCCGAATCCTCTATCTACCCAGACAGTTTTATAGCTTGAGAAGTCAAGCTTTTGGGGGAGCGCAAAGGGGAACCGTAGGATTTCCCTGGTCGACTTGAATGAGGAAATTATCATGTTGAAAAGCGGATAGAAGATGATGAGAGAATAGCATATGAATGCGAGCTGGACAAAAATGATGAGAATCTTCTTGCCGGGGGTGGCATTTTTGAGCCTGAGATCGGAGATCATAACTCGATCTCCTTCTTCCCGAGCACCACAATCGAGGCGACCGAAGCCAGGAAGGTCAGCAAGTATATGATGACTCCTATCGCCGAGCCGATGCCTATCTCGGGGTTGCCCGAGTCGACCGAACCAAATGCCGTCCTGTAGAAAAGCGTTCCTATGGTGTCGGTCGAGAAGTTCGGAGCGCCGTCGAGCCCGGCCATTGTATAGATCTGCTCAAATACATTGAGGCTTCCGATAATGGTCAGCACAGTAATGATCAGAATGGATGGCACGATGAGCGGTAGGATGACTTTGAAGAACACTCGTCGGTCTGTGGCGCCGTCTAGCCATGCGGCTTCCAAACAATCCATGGGCACGTTGTCGATCGCAGCGAGGAAAACCAGGCTAGGGAAGCCGATCCATCTCCATATATTCACAAATATGATAGAAAAGGTGGCTATACTCTCGTCGCCCAGCCATGCCCGCGTCAGTTGCGGCAGTCCGACAATCTTCAGAAATCCGTTGACAAGCCCGTTTGGACTTAGATAGAGGCCCCATAGAAACCCTACAGCGACAATCGAAAAAAGAACGGGAATGAATATTACCCTTTTATAGAATTCGTGGGCCCATACTCTTCGGGAGAGGAAATAGCCGATGAGAAGCCCACCGACATTCTGAATAAGCATCGTTACAATGAACCAGAGTCCGTTATTTTTAAGGGCGTTGAAGAATCTTGTTTTGTAAGGCTCTGAAAAGAATACTTTTCGAAAATTTTCGAGGCCGATGAAATCCTGCCGTATCAGCTGCCTCCAGGAAAAAAGACTGTTGAATAGCGACATGAAAAGAGGTAAAAGGATGATGATCAAGACGACGACGAGCGCAGGAGAGATAAAAAAGAGAATCCATCGTCTTTCCGCGGTTTTTGTGTTCATCGAAACATCCACCTGCTTAATGATAGTTCAACTCTCAACATAAAACTCAGGCACCCCGCTCGACGATAGGCCGAGGTGCCTGAAATGAACAAGTCGGTTATTTTTTCTTGAACGGTTCGTAATATGTTGCGATTCCTTCCTGAACCTGTTTGCATACTTCCGCGGCATCGATCTTACCGGCCAGGAATCCCTGCAGGGCAGCCTGTATAAGCGTCGAACCTGTCGGTTGGTTATACCTGAAACCTACGAGGAAGATATAGGGCGTGCTGTATTTCTGGAACGAAAGGACCTTCGTGATATACGGCGATACGCTCGTGTCAGCATCGGGAACTGCGGAGACCTGCTGGAGCTCGCGGATAAAGAAATCGCCCGTCTCTTTGCTTGCAAAAAACCTGAGCAGTTTCGCGGCGGCTTCCTTCTGCTTGGAGGCCGCGTTCATGCTGAAATTCCCGTCGGCATAGACCGAAACATAGTGAGGATCGCCCTTTTTGGCGGTTGGCCCAGGGAATACATCGAAGTCCAGTTTGGGATTTTGCGACGCAAAATAGCCGGCCTCAAAGGAACCTCCGATAAAGTGGGCCGCCATCTCGTTGATGAACGCCGACTGCATGTCCGTATAGCTTACACCCATATACAGATCGGGCATATAGGGAGTGAGCTCCTTGAGTTTCGCGATCGCGGAGACGAACCGTGGGTCCTGGAAGGTCGTTTTACCCGCGACGACAGCGTCGTAAAAATCGTTCGCACCATAGAAGTTCGGGCACAGAGATCCCATCATTACTTCCAGCGTCCAGCCTTCCTTACCGCCGTTCGCCAGAGCCTGATAGCCTGCTTTCTTGGCTACCGCGCAATTCGCGAGAAATTCATCCCAGGTCTCCGGAACTTTCAGCCCCAGTTCCTCATAGATCTGTTTGTTGTAGAACACGAAAAGAGTCTGGGACGCAAATGGAACACCGTAGATCTTGCCATCCTTGATCGACACCGCGCCCCTCAATACGTCCTTGTTGAAGTTCTTCAGCTCGGGCACCCATTTTTCGAGGCTTTCCATATACCCGGACTGCGCGAAGGTCTCAAGCCCGCCGTAGGCCCTGCTCTGGAACACATCGGGGCCAGAGCCGCCCGAAAGCGCCGCGGATAGAATGGTATTATATTCGGTATTTTTGAAAGCACTTATCTTGACCGTAATGCCAGGATTCTGCTTTTCGAAAGTCGCGAGAAGCTTCTCGTATTTCTCTGTGTCTTCAGGCCGCCAGGTCCAGAACGTGAGTTCGGTTTTCTGGGCCGCGACGGGGAGTGCCATCAACACTGCAATGACAAGAACAAAAAGCCATTTCGTTTTTTTCATACAACCTCCTAAACAATAGCTCAAATCGTAAAAGATATTTTCATTTTATAAGGTATTTTTTAGATGTCAAGAACAAAATTAGGAATAGAGATAAAAAAATTTTTCATAACGTGCTTCATATTGGAATTCGGACATGATATATTCATTAAAAAGGGCCTTTTGACGATCCGAAGGCTGCTGCGGGATCGCGAGAAGGGCGCAAAAGAGGAGGATGCCTTGCCCTTTTCCCTGTTTCGGCCGGAAAAACCGAGAATTTTATGTTATGGGGACTCAAATACATGGGGATATAATCCGGAAAACGGTTTCCGATATCCCCCCAAAAGCCGCTGGCCAACAGTAATGAAAGGCAATCTCCCTGAGGGCTGGACTGTTATTGAAGAAGGCCTACCAGGAAGGACCACGGTGTTCGATGATCCGATAACACCCTTCAGAAAAGGTGCGGGGTTTCTATCTGTCCTGCTTGAGGCACATATTCCGCTCGACTTGATTATTATTATGCTTGGAACTAATGATACGAAATCTCGCTTCTCTGCATGCGCTTATGATATAGGCCTTGGACTGGGCGTGCTTGTCGACGAAGTCAGGGGATTTCCGTTTGGTGTGAGGGGCGAGAATGCGCCCGGCATCCTGATAGTCTCACCCCCACCCATACTTCCCGTCCAGGGTATTTCCGAGAGTTTTATCGGCGCTCCCGAAAAGTCAAAGCACTTCGCAGAAGTGTTCCGAAAGGTCGCCGAAAAAAAAGATTGTCTGTTCTTTGACTCTGGCCAGGTCATTTCAAGCAGCCCTATAGATGGATTGCATTTCTCCGCCGAGTCCCACAAGGATTTGGGCCGGGCCCTTGCGCAGTATCTTACCTCAATTTTTCAAGAAAGGACCTCCTATGGACATTCATTCGATCGATGAGTATCTGGAACACGCGCCCACGGAATCGCGCAACGCGCGCTCCGCGAATATCGACGCGCTCCCGGTGATTGAGATTTTGCGTATAATAAATGAAGAAGATAAGGGCGTGCCGTTCGCGGTGGAAAAGACACTGCCGAGTATCGCAGCCCTCGTCGAAGATATCGTCCGCGCCTTCACCGCGGGGGGGAGGCTTGTCTACATTGGTGCCGGGACATCAGGAAGGCTTGGGGTGCTCGACGCGTCCGAGTGTCCTCCGACCTTCGGCGTTCCTCCAGGGATGGTTGTGGGCCTCATCGCAGGGGGGGATGCAGCCCTCCGCAATTCGATTGAAAAGGCTGAGGACGATCCCGAGGGAGGAGAGAACGCTCTCCGCGAGATCAATTTCTCTGCGAAGGATGTACTCGTGGGCATCACCGCTTCGGGTTCTGCGCCCTATGTGCTCGGCGCAATGCGGTATGCCAAGGCTTTGGGGGCTGCGGTGGGCGCGATCTCCTGCAACCGAGAATCGAAGACCTTCGACATCGCCCAGCATAAAATACTCATCGAGGTGGGGCCCGAGGTCATTACGGGATCCACCCGAATGAAGGCAGGCACGGCACAGAAACTTGTGCTCAACATGCTTACGACGACAAGCATGATCCGCATAGGCAAAGTATATGGGAATCTTATGGTGGACTTGATGCCTGTCAACCGCAAGCTGGTGGAGCGTTCGAAGCGTCTCATCCGTCAGGCGACGGGCTGTACGAAGGACGAGGCCGAGGCGGCGTTTTTGGCTTCTGGCGGCAAGCCGAAAATTGCCATCCTCATGATCGCACTCGGTATTGGGGCGGAGGAGGCAGACAGGCTCCTTTTGCGCGGGCAGGGCCGTCTTTCCGATGCAATGCGCATCCATTCAGATGAGGTGAGAAAACGAGATGTATCAGGGCGCAATTGACACGATTGTAGCGACAATGCCGAAGCTTGCGGATGCGGAGCGCAAAATCGCGGTCTTCATACAGGCCTCTCCTCAGAAGGTTCTGCACCTCAATATCAGTGAGCTGGCCCGCCAGGCAGGCACAAGTCCCACCGCCGTCGTTCGCTTCTGTAAGCATATAGGCGCAGGCAAATACACGGATTTCAAGATATGGCTCGCAAAGGATGTATATCAGGGCTGGGGAGAGAAATATTTGCCCGACCTGGAACTTGAATCTCAGACGCCCGGCACACGCGCGCTTCACGATATGATCGAGGCCGTACGGCGCACCATGAACGCGCTCGCACAGACGCTCGATTCTAAGGCTGTGGAAGAGGCGGCCGAACGGATTCGGTCGGCAGGCATGACCGCGATATTCGGCATCGGCGCTTCGGGGCTCGTGGCCTCGGACTTGCACCAAAAACTGACGCGCATCGGTATACCAAGCTCGTATCTTTTCGATACCCACGCTCAGATCACCGCCGCATGTTCTCTGCGCCCGATCGATATCGCCTTTGTCATCTCATATTCGGGGGAGACCGAGGAGATGGTGGAGGTTGCGGCTCAGGCGAAGGCGCGGGGCTGCTTTCTTATCGCAATGACTATGGCAGGACAGAATCGCCTGCGCGACTACTCGGATCTCATCCTCGAAATTCCTCCTGTGGAGAGGATATACCGAAGCGCAGCCGAGCTCTCGCGCATCAGCCAGCTCACCGCCGTAGACGTTCTCTTCAACGTGCTCATTTCCCACGACCTCGATGGCGCGATCACAGCCCTTGAGCGCTCGATGCAAGCCACCCATCGTCTCTGAATGTATAATTCAGCAAAGACTAGCATATTGGATTGCTCGTCATCTATTCGGCCATACGGCAAAAAAGTCAATTGGCGCAATATTTTTTCTTCGTGGCGCTCTATCAAGCAAAGAGTAGGGGGAGAAACAGGGTAGAAGGCTGAAAGATGGAGATAATGGAGAAAAACAATCTTCACAGGTAGAGGTTTTTTGTCTATACTCTTTGTCAAATGGTCACAAAATATAAAGCATTGCTTTCCCTTTTCTTTTTTGTCGCGATAGTCTTTGTGTGTCCTCAGAGAATTACTTCGCAAGAAAAGATTTCGTCGATCATAGACCTTGCACAAATAAGCGACTACTATTTTGATGCCGACCCGGCGCTCGAAATCGACGAGGTAAGTGCTCCGGAGTTCTCCTTGCATTTTTCGCCGGTGGGGGGAAGGCCGATCTGGACGGGCAAGCATGCTCCCGCCTCATGGCTTAGGTTTACGATCCCTCTGGATAGGCTTGGGCCAGGCTATGGGCTAGGCAGCAAGGCGGAAGATCGGACTATTCAGTGGCTTTTACTCGTAAAACCGAGTTTTTCTATTATTCTCGATCATGTCGAGCTCTATGTCCCATGGCCTGAGGGGGGCTTTGAACGCTTTGCGTTGGGGGCAAGAGTTAAGTCGGATCCTACAGAGCCTCGATCGCGCTATTATTTTTTTACTCTTCCCCCAGAGGCCCTTCGGGGAGAGCCTTGCTATCTGCGTATTGCAAGCACCACCGATGTGCTCATGAACATTGCGCTGGTCACAGCCACATCCTTCTACAAAGAGCAGGCGAGAAGTTTTTTTGGGTACGGCCTCTTGTTCGGCATAATCGTTGCGATGATCGTCTACAGCATTTTTCTACTTTTGTCCTTTCATTACTCTTCTTATCTCTACTTTATCTTCCACAATGTTGCGATTGGACTCTGGATTTTTTATCTGCAGGGCTTTGCAAAAGTCTTCTTCGGTACGAGGCCCGACTTTGATCAGATGATGCTTTGGATATGGATGGGACAGTTTATCACATGGAGCATCGTATTTACGATTTCATTCTTGGATATGAAAAGAGGGAGCAGGCTGCTTTTTTATATTCTGGCAGCGGTGGCGGCGTTGGGGGGCTTAATCTCGGTTGCGACGATCGCGGGCCTGGATGATGTGGCGTTCGTGCTTTCTCATTATCTCGGCATCATCGCCGCTGTGCTTGTGACGATCGCTGCGGTGCTGCGCATCAAACAGGGATATAGCCCTGCCAGGTATTATCTTGTGGCGTGGTTTACCCTCGTCGTCGGCGGGCTGGTATTTGCGCTCATGGGGCTGAAAGTGCTTCCCGTCAATGTTGTTACCACCAATGCAATGTCGATCGGCATTGCCTTCGAATCTATGGTCCTCGCCATGGCCCTCGCCGATCGCTTCAAGTATCTTGAAGTCGAGAAGAAGCATCTTGAGGCGGCCCAGAGTCATTTCCGTGAGCTGAGTTTGACGGATTCCCTGACGGGGCTCAGAAACAGACGCTATCTGATGATGGAGCTTCCAAAGGCGATGAAGAATGCACGGCAGCACGGAGAGCCGCTCTCGGTCATCATGCTCGATATCGACGACTTCAAGACAATCAATGACAGCTTTGGACACGAGGTGGGCGACGATATCCTCGTCTCTCTCGCGCATTCAATCCGTACCTGTACGAGGGAAACGGACAGTGTGTGTCTCCATGGCGGCGACGAAATGGTCGTATATATGCCGAAGGTCGAAAAACAAGATGCACTCCGCATCGCCGAACGAATTCGCACGCACTTCGAGACCGAGAGTCTCCGAGTCATCAACGGGAAAAGTCTTGGGGCAACCATCAGTGTGGGTGTCACTGGGCTCGAGGCCGAAGACACTATCCACACGCTTTTGTCCCGCGCGGATGCCGCCATGTACAAAGCCAAGAGACGCGGCAAAAACTGCAGTGTGGTGGTGTGACGGTATGAATCATGTAAGAAACTGAGCCCAAGCCCGTTCAAGCTCATCCGGGCTTAGACGAGGCATCATGCTCTCATTGCATTGAACTAGGTTCGGGAGGCCTTCGCTGCAATTGTCTTTGCATTTCTTCCTTACAATTCCAATACTTGCGCGGCTTCTTCGCGCGTCTTCGCATGCAGCAGTTTCTCCCGCACAATGTCGGAGCCAAGGGTCGAGCCGAGGCTTGCGAGTATCTGCATGTGGGGGGCCGGATCGCCCTCCGAGCTCGCGATGAGTGCGATGATGTGTGCCGGCGTGCCGTCGATGGTCTGGAAATCGATGCCTTTTTTGTGAATCCCGATGGCCATGATGGGTTTGTCGACACCGGCGGTGCGCGCATGGGGAAGAGCGATGCCGTTCTGCATGCCTGTGGACATGCTCTTCTCGCGCTCGAGTACGTCGGCAAGTACCCTATCTTTATCCTTCAGAAAATGCATACTATCGAGCAGATCGACAAGCTCTTCAATGGCCTCTTCCTTCGTGGTGGCCTTCATGTCGATCTCAATGCATCGGGGATCGAGCATTTTGCGGAAGGTTGCTGTATCCTTTCGAGAGTTGTCCACAATGAGCTCTTTGCGCATTGTAGAAGGATCGTACGTTTCTTTGAGCTTGTCGAGATTGGCATCGAGCTTGACCATGGTCTCGTACAGCATCATTCGGACAAGGGGCAAGTCTTCGGGTGCAGCTTCCAAGATGAGCCGTTTCCCCTTGATTTTCATCGATATGGAGATATCACCTTTTCGGATATGGGAGATATCATCGCTGATGCTCATGAGTTGGACGTAGAATCCTTCGCGTTGGAGGTCTGCGAGCAGGTATGAAGACAAAAGTTCTGCAAGTTCACTGGTGGGCAGATCGACGACAAATTGTTCCGAGGTTGTGGCTTTTGCTTCTTTTATGGTACCTCGACCGCCCCTATCCAGCACGAAGTTGAGGAGGACAGGTGCAGCGACTGTGGTCAGAATCGTCATGAGTATGGATGCACCGAACTGTTCTTGAGTTACAATTTTCGAAGAGAGGCCTATGCCTGCAATGATGAGGGCGACTTCGCCTCGAGGAATCATGCCGATGCCGATCCGCAGCGCTCCAATCTTGTTGAAGCCGAGAAAGACGGCAGGGAGTCCGCAGCCCACCACTTTGGCGAGCATGGCGACCACAGTAAACGCGAGTCCGAAGATCAGGACCGAAGGCTCCAGAATTTTCGAGATCTGCACCTGCATTCCCATCACGACGAAGAAAAGCGGTACAAAGAACTCGAAAAGAACCTTGGTCTTGTCCTGGATAATAAACGAGATCTCCGTCTTGGACAGGCTGAGGCCCACGATGTAGGCCCCGATGATCATCGATAGCCCCTCCATCTCAAAGATGCCGGCGATGAAGAATGCAAGTCCCAACGCGAGGATGTTGAAGTGGCCTTCTCCACCAATCCTTTTCAGGAAACTAGAGATCTTTTTGGAAAAGATAAGCCCGACTGCAGTAAAACCGAGCCAGAGACCAAAGGCCTTGAACCCGATGCCGACGATTGCCCCTGCGGAAAGACCGCCCGACTGACTGCCCTCGAGGACTGCGACGATGCCGAGTACGATGGCAAGTAAAATAATGCCGAGCACATCATCGAATACCGCAGCGGCGAGAATGGTCACGCCCTCGGGCGAATCCATTTTTTTGCGATCCGAAAGAATGCGTGCCGTAATGCCCACCGACGTCGCGGTGCTCATGATGCCGATAAAAAGATTTATGGGCGCAAAGAGCGCCTGATGGGTAAAGAATGCACCGATCACAAGGCCAAAACCGAACGAGAATATGACACCGCCTAGCCCCACGATGCTCCCCGCTACAGAATATTTCATGAGCATGTCGAGGTCGGTCTGAAGCCCACTGGAGAAGAGAAGTATGATAGCGGCGACGTTGGCAAAGGCTTGCAGCATCATAGAAATAGGCTCTCCCCCCTGTATGGGGAAAAGCCCGGAAGGAAAACCAGGAAGCGGCATGGCACCGAGAGCATAGGGGCCGATGATGATGCCGACAAGCAGTTCCCCAAGCACGGAAGGCTGAGACATAGCCTCTGCCGCCATACCACCGAGCCTTGCTACGAATAAAATGACAGCTAGCTGGAAGATGAACTGGGTGATCTGCACGGTAGGGTCAGCCGAAGAGCTCTGGGCAAACACAGGAAGGGCGAGCACAAAGAGAATTGTACCGATGACGAGCCATTTCTTGTGAACCATGGTGATCTCCATTTCTATACTATGTATTGTAATTTACGAATATACTTTGTTCAATGGTGTTAAATGCGATATTTTCGTATATATGCTTTTTATGGCATCGAATGCAATAGCTGGCTTGGTAGTGTTGGGTAGGCTTGCTATGGCCCCTTCGCAGTGCGCTAGAACTTCTGCTATGATGGGATTATCGATGATCCCTCTTTTGTTCGAGAACGATGAGATTATTGTGGTCGACAAACCGGCTGGGATGGCGGCCCAGCCGGGCGAGGGTGTGCGCGGGGACCTAGTGGTGGTGCTGGAGCGTCAGTTGGGGTATAGGCCCTTCCCTGTGCATAGGCTGGACAAGGAAACCGCCGGCTGCATGATCCTCGCAAAGAGTAGCCAAGCCGCCGGTCGCTGGTCGAAGCTTATCGTAGGGCGAGAGGTGACAAAGCGCTACGATGCATGGGTTTTCGGCATGCCCGACACAAGGAAAGGCGTCATCGATACCATCCTCGATGGAGCGAAGGGATTGCAGAAGGCACGTACGTATTGGTACCTCAAAGAGGTATGGAGATTCTCTCTGGGAGAGGAAGGAACAGCCGTGCCTGCTCCCCAGGATAGTGGTCGATCCCGGCCGTACGAAGCGACGAATATGTTCACTGTTTCGCGTGTAGAGCTCGAACTGGCGACAGGCCGCATGCACCAGATCCGGCGCCACCTAGCAGGTATCGGACTTCCAATCGTGGCCGACGACCAGCACGGCGACTTTGGGCTCAATAGGGCCCTGCGGCGTAGCGGTGTCAAACGCCTTATGCTCTGGGCGCGCGAACTTGTGTTGCCGGCGCAGCCGTCCATGCCAGGTGGCGCCGTGCTGCTGGCGAGTGAGCCTCCTCACTTTGCCGCGTTTAGGGAGTTTTTGCTTCGCAGTGGAACGCTCGTGCGCGAGCTGCCGCCCGGCCGTTCCAACGTAAGCTCACGAGAGCATTGATGGAGAATTGGTGGTGAACCTATGAGAAACCCCTTTGAGATTTTGGTAGGTGCGTGGTGGGTTGTCCCCGATGGGCGCACGATCGCGGTTCCCTCGTTCCATGAGAGCTGGCTCGCCGCTCACCCTGCGATTGCCGGCGGTGCCCTCCACACCATGGATTTCGTGCAGAAAAGTGGGTGGCTCTCCGTCACGCAGTACTCCGATGGCATGCTGGAAGTCATAAGTCGCGACATCTTGGACCCTCGCCAGCGCGAAGCCCTGCACAGGCTCCTCGAGGTGAACAAAGATGCGATCACCAAACTTGTCGTCTTTGTGCCCGTCATCGACGGCTGCCTAACAATCGAGGCCCCATGCATCGAGGACTGGGAACAAGTTTCGAAGGATCTCGATGCCTTTGCGCACGGAGGCTCAGGCCAAGACGCATAAGGGGCGCGCATAAGATTAAGAGGCGCTTAAGCATAGAAGGCGCGCTTAAGAGGCGTGCTTAAGCTTCTGAGGTGTGCTCAAGTTTAAGAAGCCCGCTTACGCTTAAATATCGCTTAAGAAGAAAGCCCCGGCGAGCCATAAAGGACATCTTCAGCGCAGCTGCTCGGACAAGATCGACTGTAGGAGCGCCGCATTTTTGGGCGCATACCCGGATGCGTGGTTGTTGAACGCCACGAAGATGGTCTTCGCCTGCCTGGACATGGCCCGTACGAGCCTTGCTCGATCTCTAAGTTCCTGTTCGGAATAACAATACTCGTAGCGGCTCGTCACGTCTCCTGACCACCACAGGTCGGCATTGCGCCCGTGCAAACGGTAATAGCAGATGTCTGAAGTGATGATCGTGGTCTCGGGTGGAAGTCCCGGCAGGTCTGGCCTATCGATGACCACAAGCCCGATCTTTCGCTCCCTGAGGGTGTTGAACACCCTCTCCTGATACCATGTGGCATTTCTGAACTCGACGACGAGCGGAAAATCCGAAAGTGCCGCGAGAAGGTTCGCAAGATATTTGCGGTTTTCGAGCGTGTATGAAAAGCGATAGGGCAACTGCACGAGGACACAGCCGAGGCGCCCACTGGAGGCGAGTGCGGAGACTGCGGTGCGGAATTCTGCCGCGTGTTCCTGCCAGTGCTCGTCGACCTCGTGGGTAAGACTGCGATGAACTTTGAGCGAGATGCGAAAGTCGCTCGGCGTGAGGAGGGCCATCCGCTCGAGTTGACTTGGATTCGGTATGCGGTACCAGGTATTGTCCAGCTCCACAAATGAAAAGACCAGCGAATAATAGCGGAGCATCTCATGCGATGGGAGATCGAGGGGATAGAAGGTTCCCTTCCACGCCTCATAGGAAAATCCGCATGTGCCTACCAGAACATTGCCTATGTGCATCGATTTCAGTATAGTAATTTAAGATTACGAAATAAAGCACAATGGTGTGGAGGGTAATGCATGATACTTACGGCGTTGGCCCGGATTGTGAGCGTAGTGGTCTCGATCTATATGCTGTTGTGCATTGTGCGTATATTCTTCTCGTGGGTACCTTCGCTCATGACGACGAGGTGGGGTAGACTCATTGCAGATCTCACCGATCCGTACCTCGAGCTGTTTCGGCCGATTGCGCTGTTCCGCACGCCCAACGTCGACTTCAGTCCGATCGTCGCGCTCGCCGTATTGTCGGTGGTCAACAGCCTCTTCGTGACGCTTTCGTACGCAGTGCGCATTACGCTGGGCTTCATCCTGAGTCTTCTCTTGGATGCAGCGTGGTCGGCGGTTTCGTTTTTGCTTGGATTCTTTCTAGTCGTTGTGTTCATCAGGATCATCGGCGTTATTGCACGGCTCGCGACGCTCCATCCATTCTGGCAGATTCTGGATGGCATCATCAACCCCGTATTGTTCAGGGTGAACACGCTGATATACCGCGGCCGCGCGGTACAGTATCTGCAGGGGCTCATTACGGGTTTCGTCGTGGTGCTTGTCGTGAGGGGGCTCGGCGGCTGGATTGTCCGACTCCTCACCTCGCTCCTTATGTCGCTGCCGTTCTGAAACAAAACCCTTATATCCTCACCCAGACCTTTATCGCGCAGAATGAAGACCTCCTCGGGCTTCAATAATCTCTAAGATTTTCGATGTGGAGCGCAACGTATGCGCAGAGGTAGTTGAAGCCTGGATAATCGAGTTTCGGGTCCAAGAGCGCGTCGCTGAGGATGAGAAGAGAGCCTGAGATGTTAGAGCTGCTCAACAGGAACCGTGCGAGGGGTGTCGTGTCTGGGGCGGGAGCAAAAAGCGCATGGACCGCCGCAGTCCATGCATCGATGCGCTCTTTTCCGAGCGGCAGATCGTGTGCATGTGCAATCAGCTGCGCGACACCCGAGTCATTGTCGTCGATGAACTCCGAATACAGAAGATAAAACTCTTTGTCGATGCCCAAAATGCCCGATATGCTGAGCACGAGCTCGTCGGAGACATTGGCGGGCCTATCTTCTGCCTTCAGGCACGAGATGAGCGTGGGAATCGATTCTATAGATCCGAAGAGTTCGAGCGCATATGCGCCCGAGATGCGCACCCGTGGATTTTCGGTGGAACGGATGATCTCTTCTATTTTGGGGATAGCCTGGCGGGCTCCGAGGCGTGCAAGAGCGATCATGGCAGTGCTCTGGAGCATGTAGTCAGGCTCATCGAGCGAATCGATCAGCGCCGGCACGGCGACTTGGGAGTGTTGCTTCCCCAGAATGCGCGCCGCTACGTAGGCTGTCGAATAGACATTGGTCTTCACTTCATGGATCAGCGCGCCGATCGTCTCGCCGTCGAGCTCCGGAATGGATTCGAGTGCGAGCAGCGCTTCTGAGCGCACCTCAAAGCGCGGCGAATGGAGGTATTCGACCAGCTCTTTCTGTGTGAGCGTGGATTCCGACTTGCCCAATTCCTGAAGTATGCGCACTTCTTCGTGGGCGCTTGCGCTCTGGTCGAGTTTTGTCAGTAGATCGAAGGCCCGCAGCTCGCGGGGGGAGAACAAAACAGAGAGCGATTGCGTGACGGATTTTGCGCCCATGTGCGGAAGATTGCGCATGCCGTATATCACCACCACGAGGATGATGCTTATGATCGCATAATAAAGTCTGAAGGCTCCTTGCGTTGCAATGCCGAGATTGTCGAATACTTCGAGGATACCGCCTCCCAAGAATGACCCAAGGGCCCCTCCGATTCCGTACGCCAGGTTGTAGATCACCGCAAGATCGAGCATCTTTTCCTTCGGTACAAGGCCGAAATAGTAGACTTGTGCGGCATTCTCCTCTCCGGCGAATCCAAATGAGGAAAGAAAATGGACGACGGAGAGGAAGAACCCTATCATGGCAGGGGCGGTCATCATGGCGCCCGAATTTGGAATGATGGCGATGGGCAAAAAAGAAATGAGTCCGATTGCACTGTAGATGATGAAGAGCGGTTTTGAGCCGAGGCGATCCACGACGAGCCTGGTGATGAGACCCATTGCGATGGAGCCAAGCGCTGCGACGATCGAATATACCATGATGGCGTCGTCGCCCTGGGTGAACACCTCTTTTGCGTAGACGGGAAGGAAGGATCTCCCCATGCCCGAGAGGAAGGACAGGAGCATGAAGGTGAAGATGAAAGCGCGGAAATCCGGTTTGAGCAGCGCTTGCCTCGTTGCGTCCCACAGCGAGGGGGAGTCGTTGCTGGAGAATGCATCGGGCTCTGGCACCTTGAACAAAAAAATACAGCCGACGAGGCCGGAGATGATGCCTATTCCGATCGCAATCGTGTATGTCCACAGCGAGGCCTGCTCTCCGAGAAGGAAGGCGAGCACGATGTTCGCCAGAATGGCAGCGACTGAGTTCACCACGGAGACATTGACGAGATATCTGCCCTGATCGCTGCGGGGCTTGTCTCCGCCTCCGGAGGAGAGCAGGCCGAGCACAGGGTTGTTGCCGATCATCGCCACGCCGCGGGAAATATGGAAACCGGCCGTTCCGAGTATGAGCACAAGGATCGCCAGCCCTGTTTGCCCCCGCGAGGCAAATAAGGGAGCAAACAGAATGGGAAGAAGTGCTATGTAGCGGATGACCCATCCCCAGCCGAATATCTTTATGATCGAGGCATGGCGCACCATGCGCTTGCCGAGTGGCAACATGAAGAAGGTGATGTAGACGAGGGCGTTCAATAATCCGATGATGCTGGTGGAGGCTCCCAACCTGAGAGCAAAGAGGGTGATGATGGAGCCCGACACAAAGACAAAAGAAAAAGAGTTGAAAAGGTTGAAAATATTGAATGTCCGACGTGCCCATGCGAGCTTTTTTGCCGAAAGAAGAACACCCATATGTTGAAATTATATCCTATTTTGAGGTTTCCGTGCTACTCGACCCTTCAGACAACACAGGACGATGTACCAGAACCTTTGTTTTCCATCTGCCGGTCCTGTAATACCATGTGGTGAAGGTACATCCGATGAGCCATCCTGAGGGGATGGACCACCATATTCCATTGCTCCCCATGTCGAAGACTCTGACGAACAGCAGGGCGAATGGAATTCTCACAAGCCACAGAGCCAGCAGCGAGCTGATCATTGGGATGAACACATCGCCCGCTCCGCGCATGACGCCGTTGTTGATGAACATCACACCAAAAATCACATAGAATGATCCCACGATCAGAAGGTATCTCTCCCCAATGGCGATGACTTCCTCATCGGTCGTAAAGATACCGATAAGCCATCTACCAGCAAGGGTGACGAGGAGCGTGATGCTGAGCGAGATCAAGAGATTCATAATAATGGCCGCGCGGTAGCCTTTCCGCACGCGTTCAGTTTTGCCGGCCCCCATGTTTTGACCGGTAAAGGTCATGAGTGCCTGGCTCAGATTCATCGCGGGCATCGAAGCGAATGACTCGATGCGCAAGGCGGCGGCGTAGGCTGCCATCGTCGCTGCACCGAATTCATTGACGAGGCGGGAGAGCGTCATCATGCCGAGGGATACCAGTGTCTGCTGAAGACCCGTCGGAAGTCCGATCCTGAGCATGCTCCCGAAAATCTCTTTGTCCCATGCCAGACTTTTCAATTCGATCTTCATCTGAGATTCGCTACGATTGAAGAGCACCATCGCCATGATGAAAGAGAAGGCTTGAGATATCAGCGTTGCCCAGGCAGCACCAGCTACACCCCACTGAAACACGATGATGAAGATCAAGTCGAGCACGACATTCATGAGCGATGCTGCGATGAGAAGGTACAAGGGGGTCTTCGAATCACCTATGCCGCGCAGCATTGCAGAGACCCCGTTGTAGCCGAAGGTGATCAGCATCCCTCCAAGAATGATGCTCATGTACGATTTGGCTTCCGCATAGATGTCCTGCGGCACGGCCAAAAGATTGAGGATCAGCGGCACGGCCAAAAAGCCCAGTGCCGACATCAGAATGCCTGCCGCAAAGAGGAATAGATAGCTGGTGCTGATCGTGGCGGCGAGTCGCCTTGCGTCCTTTGCGCCGAAGAATTGGCTTATAAGGACCGAGGACCCCATCGTAATCCCTATGATGAGCGCAAGAAGAAGAGATATCACCGGAAAGGAGACGCCTACAGCAGCCAGTGCGTGGGAGCCGACGAAGCGACCGACCACGAAACTGTCCACCATATTGTAGAACTGTTGGAACACATTTCCCAGCAACAGAGGGAGCGCAAAGCTGATCAGGACAGAGGCCTCGTCGCCCTCGGTGAGGTCTCTCATGGAGACTCCTTCTGCTTCGCTTCGTTCCAGAAGGCGTCCATCTGCTCCATATGGTCCGGAGACATGGCGAGGTGGTTCTCTTTCATGCGCATCTCGATGTGGCGGAATCGCCGAGAGAATTTTTCGTTGGCGCGGTGGAGCGCGATCGAGGGGTCGATGCCGTAGAGACGTGCGGCGTTGATCACGGTGAAGAGAAGGTCCCCGAACTCCTCCTCGAGCGCATCTTTCGTGTCGAGCGATTCCTCTTCGGAAGCAGTGCGCGCACGCCCCAGTTCCACCATCTCCTCTTCGATCTTCTGCCAGATATCCTGGCGGTTTTCCCAGTCGAATCCGACCTTAGCGGCTTTTTTTTGAAGCTTGTAGGCCTTTTCGAGCGGCGGCAGGTGTCGATGCACTTCGTCGAGGAGCGAATCCTTCTTGCGGCGGCCCTCGACGCGCTCTTTTATCTCGTTCCACTGCTGCACGACCTGATCTGGGCTGTGCACCTCTGCCTCGCCGAAGACATGCGGGTGGCGACGGATCAGCTTGCTCGCGCTCTCGTGGAGTGCTTCGGCCACGGTGTAGCGGCCTTCCTGCTGGCTCATATAGGCGACCATCGTCGCGAGGAGGTAGAGGTCGCCCGTCTCTTCTTTTATATGGGGATTGTCGTCTTCGGTGATGGCCTCTGCGAGCTCATACGCCTCTTCGATGATGTTCCCACGGATGCTCGAAGGGGTCTGTTCGAGATCCCATGGGCAGCCGTCGCGTGCTCGAAGGCGCGCAACCACGGTATAGAACAGTTTAAATGCTTCGGCGGTTCTCTCCGCATCGGGGAGAATCTGATCGTAGGTCTGTCCGGCAATCGTCTGCAACGAATGTGAATCGTAGTTCATGATTTCCTCAGAGTTTAGGATGACAGTCTAAGAGTACTAGTGAATGAATGATATCAAAATTTGCAAACTTTGACAAAAGGTCTTTCTGTTGCTGAGCTCTTAAAGATCGAAGCGCAGACAAACTTCAAAATGATATTCAAAATGTTGGGGACCGTCTAGAAAAAGATGCATAGACGGCCCCTCTTCGATTGCCCCTCTTCTATTGTCCCTTTTTGTGTTATTCCTCTTTGTGCCGGGGAGCTCCCCCACTCGCCATAAGTCGCATGATCAGCAGCGCCATAGCGATCCCGACGAAATCCGCAACGAGGTCCTTCATGTCGAAATGCCGCGTCTTGGTGAAAAGCTGGCCTAACTCGGTGAAAAGGGCAAATGTGCCGATTACGGCAAGGCTGAGGAAAAAGGCAGGACTCCTCTTTTTCCAGGCCCGATGTTCGGCGCAGAAGACGGCGGTCACTGATCCGAAGAGCAGCGCATGCACGAGCTTGTCGATCTCGATCGCGCTTTGTGGCGTTCTGAAAAAGACCTGCGAAGGAAGAAGCAGGAGGACGAGCACCGACACTGAGCTCGCGATGGTCCATTTATACGGTTTTATTCTATCCATGAAGTGGTATCACTTTAAAAGAAAGGCCGCCCCAGGTGCAATGGGGCGGCTCCTATGTCATTCGAGGATAAGAAACATTCAGAAGGGCCTGTCCGCCAGGTACCGGTATTCTTTATATCGGCGTTCGAGCAAAGTGCGCTGTTTCTCGAGGAGTTCCTTCGCGCGCACGGGGTTGGCCTGTACAAGGCTCTTGAACCGCACTTCCGCATACATATACTGCTCGAGCAATGACAGATCGGGCTCTTTCGAATCGAGCTGGAAGGGATTTTTGCCCTCTGCCTTGAGTCGAGGATCGTATCGGTACAGTGGCCATACGCCGCTCTGGACCGCCATTTTCTGCTGATTCATGCCTTTCATCATATCGATGCCGTGGTTGATGCAGTGCGAGTAGGCGATGATGAGGGACGGGCCGTTGTAGCTCTCGGCCTCGCGGAAGGCTTTGATGGTCTGGTTCATGTTGGCGCCGAGCGCGACCTGGGCAACATAGACGTAACCATAGCTTATGGCGATCATGCCGAGGTCTTTCTTGAAGATGTCTTTGCCGGCAGTGGCGAATCGGGCGATCGCACCGATCGGCGTGGCCTTGGACGCCTGGCCGCCGGTGTTCGAATACACCTCGGTGTCGAGCACCAGGAGATTTACATTCTTGCCGGATGCGATGACGTGATCGAGACCACCGAAACCGATGTCGTAAGCCCAGCCGTCGCCGCCGAGTATCCACACGGAGCGGCGGATCAAGGCGTCGGCAACATTGTCGAGTTCCCTTGCCCATGCTTCTCTGTTGTTGGCAAGGGCGCGGCGGAGTGCCGTCACATCGGCGCGCTGTGCTTCGATCTGCTCATCGTTCTCCTGTGCATTGGTCAAGAGGCGTTCCGCGAGATCCGCAGAGAGCCCCTTGTCCTTGGCTGTGCTGAGAAGCTCGCGGGCATATTCGTACTGTTTATCCGCGCTGAGACGCATTCCGTAGCCGAACTCTGCGGCATCTTCGAAGAGGCTGTTGGACCACGCCGGCCCGCGACCATCGGCGCGCTTGGCATAAGGCGTAGTCGGCAGATTGCCGCCGTAGATCGAGGAACAGCCGGTCGCGTTCGCCATCACGGCGCGGTCGCCGAAAAGCTGGCTGACGAGCTTGACATAGGGAGTCTCGCCGCAGCCTGCGCATGCGCCGGAGAACTCGAAGAGCGGGCGCTTCATCGCGATGCCCTTCGGGATGGAAAGATTGAGGAGCTTCGTGTCGGTCTCGGGGAGTGCGAGGAAGAAGTCCCAGTTCTCCTTTTCGGTCTCACGGAGCTCGATCTGCGGCCCAAAGTTGATGGCCTTCCTGCCGGGGTTGGCCTTGTCCACCGCAGGGCAGATGTTGATGCATGCGCCGCAGCCGGTGCAGTCTTCTGGTGCCACCTGTACCGTCACCTTGAGGCTGGCGAGCTCCTTCCCCTTGCCGTCGGTGCTCTTGAAGGTGGCCGGTGCTGCAGCGAGTAGGGTTGGATCGTAGGCTTTCATGCGGATGACCGCGTGCGGGCAGACCATGGTGCAGTAGCCGCACTGGGTACAGATCGAAGGGTCCCACACCGGGATCTTTTCGGCGATATTGCGCTTTTCGTACTGCGTGGTAGCGGTGGGGAAGGTTCCATCGAGCGGAAACTTCGATACCGGCAGTTTTTCTCCGCGCTGGGCGATCAATTCTCCCAAGGTTTCGCGTACAAAGGCCGGCGCGGTTTCGGGCACGGGAGGAAGCATGTGTTTTTGGCTCGTTGCCTGGCCGATTTTGACTTCGTGGGTAGCGGTCAGGGCCATCTCGATAGCGTCGATGTTCTTCTGGACGACGTCGGCGCCTTTGCGCATATAGGTCTTTTCGGTGTATTTCTTGATGAGGCCTACGGCCTCTTCCTCGGGGAGGACGCCCGAAATCTTGAAGAAGGCAGTCTGCATGATGGTGTTGATGCGCGTGCCCATACCTGCCTTCTCGGCGATGCTCATCGCGTCGATGACATAGAATCGGATTTTTTTGTCGATGATCTGACGCTGCACTTCCACCGGCAGATTATCCCAGACCTCTTCCGCGGAGAATGGGCTGTTGAGGAGGAAGATACCACCATCCTTGAGGTTGGAGAGCATGTCGATCTTCTCGATGAAACTGAATTTATGGCAGGCAAGGAAGTCGGCCTTTCCGATGAGGTATGGTTTTTTGATCAGTTTCGGACCGAAACGCAGGTGGCTTATGGTGTAGGTGCCTGCTTTTTTGGAATCGTAGACGAAGTAGCCCTGAGCAGAGTTGTCGGTTTCGTCGCCGATGATCTTGATCGAGTTCTTGTTGGCACCGACCGTCCCGTCGGAACCGAGGCCATAGAAGAGGCACTGCACAATGCCGTCGCCCGGCAGGTGGAAATGTTCGTCGAAGGGGATGCTCGTAAAGCTGACATCGTCGGTAATGCCGATGGTGAAATGATTCTTCGGCTCTGGAGCCTTGAGATTGTCGAACACCGCCTTGACCATCGCCGGCGTAAACTCGTAGGAACCAAGGCCATAGCGGCCACCGACCACTGTCGGCCAGCCCTTGAAGGGCGCCGTGCCGTTGCCCATGGCTTCGCCGATGGCGGTGCGCACGTCTTCGTAGAGCGGTTCGCCGATGGCTCCAGGTTCTTTGGTTCTGTCGAGTACGGCGATCGACGTGACGGTCGCGGGTATGGCTTTCAGGAAGTGCTCGATCGAGAAGGGGCGGAAGAGGTGGACTTTTACGACACCGACTTTCTCGCCCTGCGTGGCGAGGTATTCGGCCGTCTCTTGGGCGGTGTCGGCGCCGGATCCCATAAGGATGATGATACGCTCGGCGTCGGGCGCGCCCGCATAATCGAAGAGGCTGTAGCTGCGGCCGGTGAGCTCGGCAAACTGTTTCATCGTCTCCTCGACAATACCGGGGACCGCTTCGTAGAGCATATTGGTGGCTTCGCGGCCCTGGAAGTACACGTCGGGGTTCTGGCTGGTGCCGCGGATTTCGGGATGCTCGGGATTGAGCCCGCGCGCGCGGTGCTCGCGGACCTTGTCATCGGGGATCATCGCCCGCATGACATCGTAGGAGAGCTCCTCGACCTTGGATACTTCGTGCGACGTGCGGAAGCCGTCGAAGAAGTGGAGGAATGGAACGCGCGCCTTGAGGGTGGCGGCGTGGGCGATGAGCGCGAGGTCCATGACTTCCTGAACATTGTTCGAGGCAAGGAGCGCCCAGCCGGTCTGTCGGGCGGCCATGACGTCCTGATGATCGCCGAAAATCGAGAGCGCATGCGCCGCAACCGCGCGGGCCGCAATGTGGAATACGGTGGGTGTCGCTTCGCCCGCGATCTTGTACATGTTCGGGATCATGAGTAAGAGCCCCTGCGAGGCGGTGAAGGTGGTGGAGAGCGCACCGGTCGTGAGCGCACCGTGAACTGCGCCTGCAGCGCCCGCTTCCGACTGCATTTCCACTACTTGAGGCAAGGTACCCCAAATATTCTTTCTTCCCATCGAAGAGAATTCGTCGGCGAGTTCCCCCATGGGTGAAGAGGGTGTAATGGGATAGATCGCAATGACATCAGAACATGCGTGGGCGACATGAGCCGCAGCGGCATTCCCGTCGATCATCACCATTTTCTTGTTATTCATTGTGGCATTCCTCTGGGAAATAAAATTAATGAGAGTGGCCTTGAATTATGGCTGCTCCTATCGTACATCCATTTCCCGGATTTATCAATACCAACCTTGCGCAAGTGGATACAGATTCAATTTTTATGCGCTCCTATGGTGCGGAGCAACAATGGCTGAAAGGTGGCGCCTGTGCAGCGCCACCCAATTATTCGAGGACGGCTCCCTTCACAGCGGAGGTCACGGCGAGCCTATATCTGTTCAGGAATAGGCTGTCGACAGGCTGGACATAGGGTTTCAACGCCGCGCGGCGGCGCTCCAATTCATCAGCATCTACGAGGAGTTCGATTTTCTTGTTCGGGATGTCGATACTAATCTGGTCGCCTTCCTGGACGAGGGAGATGGGCCCGCCAGCCGCCGCTTCGGGCGAGACGTGGCCAATCGATGCGCCTCGCGAGGCCCCCGAGAATCTACCATCGGTGATGAGTGCCACTGTTCTATCCATTCCCATGCCCGCGAGCGCCGATGTGGGTGTGAGCATCTCGCGCATGCCCGGGCCACCTTTGGGACCTTCATAGCGGATCACGATGACGTCTCCGTCCAGGATTTTTTGGGCTTGAATCGCCTCGAAGGCCTCTTCTTCACTGTCGAAGACGCGCGCCGGACCTGTGTGTACAAGCATTTCGGGCGCCACGGCCGACTGCTTCACGACTGCGCCGTCGGGGGCGAGGGAGCCGCGGAGCACCGCAAGACCGCCTGTCGCGTGATAGGGCCTATCCAGCGGCCTAATAACCTCGTCGTCCTTCACGACTGCGCCTGCGATGTTTTCCCCCTGTGTTGCGCCCGAAACTGTGAGACAGTCTCTGTGCAGCAGCCCTCCGCCTGCAAGTCGGGCCATTACGGCCTGCACACCGCCAGCGCGGTACAGATCTTGGATGTGGTATGAGCCTCCCGGCGACATGCTGCAGATATGCGGTATCTTTTTACCAAGTTCATTGAACAGCTCGATGTCGAAGTCGAGGCCCGCGGCCCAGGCGATGGCTGGCAGATGGAGCGTCGTGTTGGTCGAACCGCCGAGCGCGAGGTCTACGGCCACTGCATTCTCGAAGGCTTCGCGGGTGAGGATATCGCGCGGGCAAATATTTTTTTCGACAAGGTTCATGATGGCTCTACCGGCGTCCTTGGCGAGACGGTCGCGTTCGGCGTAGACGGCCGGTATGGTGCCGTTGCCGGGGAGTCCGAGTCCGAGGGCCTCCATCATACAGTTCATGGTGTTGGCGGTGAACATGCCCGCACATGAGCCGCAACCGGGGCAGGCCGCATTCTCGACTTCGAGGAGATCGTCGTCGGTGGCCTTCCCTGCGATGCGCTTGCCCACGGTCTCGAAGACTGTACTGAGGTCGATGTCTCTGCCATTGAGGGTGCCGACGAGCATGGGACCGCCGGAGACAACGATGGCGGGAAGGTTCAACCTTGCGGCCGACATCGCCATGCCCGGAACGATCTTGTCGCAGTTGGTCACTAGGACGAGCGCGTCGAAAGCGTGGGCTTTGGCCATCACTTCGATGGAGTCCATGATGAGTTCGCGCGACGGCAGAGAAAATTTCATGCCCTCGTGGTTCATGGCAATGCCGTCGCAAACGCCAATCGTGGGGAACTCGATGGGTAGGCCGCCTGCGGCATACACGCCGGCCTTCACCGCCTCGGTGATTCGCCTAAGGTGAACATGGCCTGGAATGATTTGATTATACGCGTTGGCGACGCCGATCCAGGGACGATTGATTTCCCAGTCGGCGTATCCGGCGGCTTTGAGCAGAGACCTGTGCGGGGCCCGTTCGGGGCCCAGTTTTACTTTTTCGCTTCTCATATTGTCCTTACCTCCTTGCGGATGCCGGTGGTTGCGGCTTTTCATGCATATCTTCCTCGATGGCCCGGGCTACCGCCTCGCCCATGGCGCGGGTGCCGAGCACCGTCTCTCCCTCTGTGCCAGTGGCGATGTCGGCGCAGCGGTAGCCTGCTGCCAGCACCGAAGAGACTGCCCGTTCCACCAGTTCCCCCTCCGCCTTGCGTCCAAGCCCATATGAGAGGAGCATCGCGGCGGAAAGAATCGCCGCGAGTGGATTCGCCTGATCTTTGCCAGCGAGGTCGGGTGCGGAACCGTGGATGGGTTCGAAGATGCCGGGGCCTGAATCGCCGAGGCTCGCGCTCGGGAGCATGCCGATGGACCCCGTGATCATGCTGGCCTCGTCGGACAGAATATCGCCGAACATGTTGCTGGTCGCGATGACGTCGAATTGCTGAGGATTGCGGATAAGCTGCATGGCACAGTTGTCGACATACATGAAGCTGGTCTCGACCTCGGAATAGCGCTTGGCGAGCTCCTGGGCCGTCCGGCGCCAGAGTCGGCTCGACTCGAGCACGTTGGCCTTATCGACGACACACAGCTTTTTCTTTCTTGTCCTCACCGCGCGATAAGCGACTTCGAGTAGGCGTTCGATTTCAGTCCTCGTATAGCGCTCGGTATCCCATGCGACTTCGCCGTCGGGGCTTGTACCGCGCTCGCCGAAATAGATGCCTCCCGTGAGTTCCCTCACGATGAGCAGATCCAGACCTCCGCGCACGATTTCGGGCTTGAGGGGACAGGCCGCCGCGAGCTCGGCGAATATCCTGGCGGGCCTCAGATTAGCATAGGCGCCCATAGCGGCACGAAGCCCAAGAAGTCCCGCCTCCGGGCGCAGATTGCCGGGAAGGCCGTCCCAACGTGGACCGCCGACTGCACCGAGAAGTACTGCATCGGCGGAGCGGCAGGTCTTCAGGGTCGACTCCGGCAGAGGAG
>Ga0067045_1002697_pt1 | contig 53195 bp, 39 predicted proteins | sample TerdegcTABiofilm_FD_59184 | JGI IMG/M metagenome (GOLD analysis project Ga0067045, IMG submission 59184) | Combined Assembly of (Gp0054472, Gp0054536) Wastewater bioreactor microbial communities from Singapore -Terephthalate degrading...
TCTCTTTACAATGAACATCTAATCCGATAAACTTCTTCATGGGTTGCTCCTCCTGTAAAAATGTTAATAAATGAGGCAACGACCATCGTTGACCTCTAATAAATGAATGTGGCATTTGACCACAAAAAAAAATATGGAGGACAACCCACCTTTCATAAATACAGGTACATTATTCAATAATCGCCTAAACTTTGTGCATAGTGCCTGTCAATAAGCATTAATAATTTTATTTCAAAAACCAATCTTCTAATTCAGACTTTGTAAAATGTGTTTTTCAGACAGCCGCTCTTTCGGAGAGCCTCATATAAGACTATTGAAACCGCATTCGAGAGGTTTATTGAGCGGATATTCTCAACTGTTGGTATGGCAAAGAGTCTGTTTATGAACCTATCCGTAATCTCTTTTGTAAGTCCCGTGCTCTCTCTGCCAAAGACAAGTGCATCTCCCATCTTAAAATCACAATTGAGATAAGACTTCTCTCCCTTTGCCGAAAAGAAAAAGATATTCGAATCTCCGCTCTTTTCTATAAACTCATCAATACTTTCGTATTGTTCCAGCTCAACAAACTCCCAGTAATCTACCCCCGCCCTCTTGAGGTCTGAGGATTCGAGTGAGAAAGAAGGCTTTCCAATAATTACAAGCTTCGAACCTGTTGCGGCGCAGAGCCTTGCAACAGAACCGGTATTAAGCGGAATCTCCGGCTCAACGAGAAGAATTCTGAAGGGCTTTTGTGGCCTTTCAAACCTAAGCCTCATCTCCTCTGTAAATGTCTTATCGATTCTCATTGAAATTCTGACTCAATCTCTTATAATTACTAATAAAACAATCTGATTTCGACACCGAAACTCTCTTTCGATTTGATTTCGAACTCAGATATCTTCTTATTCTCAGAGAATATCTCGAGTTTACTTTCTGAGCTGATAAATAAAGAATATCTGCCGTTATTATCTCTCAAATAACAATTGCTCTCTTTATCTTTGCATTCGTTAATCCTGGCTTTATTTACCGAAAAAGTGAGTTCTTTATCAAAACTATAATCCGAAACCCTTCTGAGTATATAATCCGTCCCGTTATACTCACTAAAACTGCTTGTCTCTCCCAAAAACAAGAGGACAATTCTCTCTTTCATCTTCTCAGAACCACTCTGGTAAATATTCGGGATATCCACATTTGTAAGAATATCTTCTGAAATCATAGGGATTATACTACCCGCTTTCACAAAGACCGGTATAGAATCAGGCGGAGACTCTACTGTAATATAACGACCTCCTTCGATAAATCTCCCGCTCTGACTAAATGTCGCCCATCTCCCTTGTGGCAGATACACTTTCTTTGAAGTCTCTCCCTTTTTTATAACTGGAGCAACAAGTATACTGCTGCCCAGCATATATTCGTCCTTTAAGCTCCACACTATCTTATCTTCGGGAAATTCGAGGGCGAGTGACCGCATAACCGGAATCCCTGTTCTGTTTGCCTCTATACTAAGTGTCTTCAGATAAGGGAATAACTGCGAGTGTATCTTTGCATATCTCTTGAAAAATTCCATAGTCTCGTCATCACTCTCCCACGACCAGTTGAGTTTAGGCATATACCCGTGGTGAGTCCTCATAACCGGTGAGAATGCCCCGAGTGTGGTCCATCTGAAGAAGAGCTCCTTATCGGACGGGGGATTTGTGGTTGACTGATAACCAGCTATATCATGCCCGTAGTTTGAAATCCCGCAGATACCGAGTCCTATCCCGATAGGAATGATAGTCGGAAGTCCGTCATCCTCATCGAAAGATGTCCTCTGGTCTCCAGCCCATATCACATCTGCCAGCTGAGGTGTCCCAAACCAGCCCGATCTGGCAAAGAACAACCTCTCTTTTCCGTCTTTTTGCGAATCTAAGACTTCCCTCTGTACTTTTTGCCATAAAACCGGATATTTATTGTGCATCAATAAGCCTGAAATATCCTTCTTACTTTCTGAATCGTACATAAACGAATCTGTCGGCAACCACTCTGCAAAATCCCCCATCCAACCGTCCGCTCCTTTCTGCACAATATCGTTCATCTTTTCTTTGAGCCACTTCACTGCATCCTCATTTAATAAATCAATCAAAGATGACTTTGTCCCCTTATGTCCGTCAAAGAGGTAAGTCTTCCCGTTCTTATCCCTTATCAGAAGTCCTTTCGAATCGAGCTCAGAAAAGACATCGGAATCCTCAAAGACAAACGGGTTGAAATAGACCAGAAATTTATACCCAGAGTTATGTAAATCATCAGAGAGTTTCTCAAAATCAGGGTAAAGAGTTCTGTCTATATTCCAGTTCTCATTGAGAATATATCTGTCACCCTTGAATTTTGCACCTATATAATCCTCTGTCCAGATTGCGGAGGCGGGAATGCCATTATCTCTCAGTTTCTGTGCAACCCTTCTCACATTCTCACTCCCGAATATAGCGTCTATCCACGGGAAGAATGAAAAATCGGGCGGAACCCTGCTTCTGCCTGTCACCGATGTCGCCTTCTTAAGTGCCTCTTTTGGATTATCAGCGGGGAAGATATAAAGTGATGAGCCCTTTGAAAACTCAAAACCGAGTCTATTTGATTCATTGGCACAAAGAGACATAACAGGTCTAATGTCATCCATAATGGTTGTAACATAATTGCGGCTTGAGAGTATCTGAGGAACAGGGATATGTGATGAATGCTTTCTCCCCATAACATACCACAGGAGGTCATCGTAACTATCGTGCATTACCTTACCTATACCCTGCTCCTGAACCCAGCCAAAAAGTTCGTTTCCATAGTGATTCACATCGATTGACTGGGCACCAAAGCCAATGAATGCCTCATCAGTACACTCAAAGGAGAGCGAGAGCCTGTTGTATCTCTCACTCTCATCAAATTTTATCTCCAGATATTCGCCCTCCGTATTCTTCCTGCTGCCGAGAAGAACCCTTCCGATCTCCGATGCAGAATCTGAAAGGAGAATCTCTATCTCATTGTCAGAAAGCCGGTTGATTTTCAGGTTTACGATACTCACCCATCTGCTTCTGACTCTGTCCTTTGGCTTAAATGAACCATACATCATTTCGTAGTCTATATCCACATCCCTTAAGGCGAACATCGATTCAATCCCGCCTTTATCGGTTGCCTGAGTACCTGAAAAACCCTCTAACAGAAGGTTACCATATCCGATACTAAACGAATCTATCTCTGTCTGCCTGATCAGAAAACCTCCGGTTCTGATTTCGTCAAAAGCCTTAACATCCGAAACCTCTGAATCGGAGTTGATATCCGAAAAGATCTCAGAGTTACGGGTTTCGCAGCCACAGAGGCAAAAAGAAAGAATAGAAAATAAAACAATTTTTTTCATAATAGCTCTGCTATTTTGACATATTTGTATTGGCCTCATTCTGGAGCCTCTCTATGAGTCTGTTGCCTATCTCCTTACCCCACTTGCTCCCGGCCTCCATAGATTCGTTAGTAATCATCGGAAGGACCTTTACGAGTTTTCTGCCTGACGGACTCTCGTAAAATTTTATTATATCCTTTATCTCGTCGTGAGTCAGATACTTATCATAGATTGGTATAATCAGTTCAACAAGCGAATCCGAATCCACCTCCTTCAGGAAGCTGTCCCAGAAGGAAGGCGGGACATTCGGAAGCATCTTCTTGTAGGATTCTATCATATTGGCCATTACCTGCATACCTAAATTGCCTGAGCCTGTTATATCCATAAGTTTCCTGATATCCTTCAGCTTTGCACTCTTCTCCTGTGGGATATCCGTCTTACCTGACTTCTGAGCCAGAAGGGGGAATACTATCAATACAGATAAAAGGATAAAAACGATTTTTTTCTTCATAGAATACTCCTGATAAAGATTGTTGGTAAAAATAATACATTATGACCCGCAGTATGTCAAAGGGATGATAAGACTACTTTTTTACAACTATTATGAAGTGCGGATACCAGAGACGCCTTGCATTGATAATTACATAATTTGCAGAAAGTTTCTTCAGAATATCTTCATAAAATCTTGCCTCTCTGAGATTTATAGACTCACCACTGGTCAGATGTAATATTCTGACTGAGATGTACTCCTGTACAAAAAGCGGTATATTCTGACCTGCCTCCTTGAGAATCATTGTTCCTTTTGAAGAGAGAACAGTATAGGCAGACTCGATCAGCTCCCTCTTTAATTCATCATTTAAAAGATAAAGCATATCGGAGAGAATAATACAGTCATATTTATCATTTCTGTTTATACAGTTTTTCAGGAACTCCACGGCATCAACTCTGAAGAATCTGAATCCGGAAAATCTCTTTTGAAGATGTTCAATATTTTTCTCACACAGATCTACACCGGTGTAACCTGAAGGCTCTTTTGTTTTTGCTATCTCTTCGGCGATAAGACCTCTGCCACAGCCCAAATCGAGAATATTTGCATTAACCGGTACAAGGCTTACAATCTCATTTATCGGGGCAGTTAACTTTCTGATAACTCTGTAAACCGGATAAAAAACAGTATTCATCGGTTATCATAATACCTTTTTGGCGAAATAATTCAAATACAAACACAAGGTAAAATTATAGTTTACAAACCCGAAATACAGAATTAGAAGATTTGGTTATGAAATTCTTATCCGATGGCGCAATACCCGATTATATCATAAGGAAGTTCAGGTATCTGCGCATATCAGTTACTAAAAGATGCAATCTTAAATGTCAGTACTGTAATCCGGACGGGAAAACCGGAACATATACGAATAATGATAAGTCAATAAGTCCTGCCGGAATAAAGAGTATTGTCTCTCTCTTTACAAAACTTGGTAATAAAAAGGTAAGGATTACAGGAGGAGAGCCGCTTTTAAGAGGAGATATTGCTGACATAATCTCAGAAATTCGAAGAATCAGCAAGATAAAAGAGATTGGACTCACCACAAACGGCGTCCTGCTCAAAGATCTGGTAAAAGAATTGAAGTCGGCAGGGCTGAACAGAGTAAATATATCTCTCCCTTCGCTATCCCCGAAAAGATATAGAGAGATTACAGGCGGAGAAACCGAGCCTGTCCTTGCAGGAATAGAGGCCTCAATAAAAGAGGGAATCTATACCAAAATAAATACAGTAGCATTCGGCCACGAGCTCATTCAGGAGATTCCTCTCTATATTGAGTTACTAAAAAAGTTTGATGTACAGCTAAGATTCATCGAATATATGCCTCTCTGTAAAGGGAGATACAGGAGAGATAAATTTATAGATTTGAAAAGGATTGAGGAGATTCTGATTGACGAGTATAATTTTTCGGTCTCCGAATACAACAGGGATATACTTTCAAAAATATACAGGCGGAAAGACCTGAAAGGGGAAATCGGTTTTATCAAACCGGTTACGCATCAGTTCTGTGATATCTGCAACAAGATCAGAATCAGTCCTGAGGGTGAATTAATCCCCTGTCTCTTCTCAACAGAAAGGCTTAATGTTCTAAAACTTATGACAGATAACCGTGAAGAGAATCTGCCCGGCGAGATACTGAGATTTACCCTCAGAAACCATAAAAAGCCCGATATAAAATCCTTTATTGACAATGATATCGTTCCCTCAGAGATATTCGAAGTCGGAGGATAATTATATGAAAGACATATCGGAGAAGTTCAGTACATTGCGGATTGCTGTGGCTGAGGCAGTAGTGAAGGCTGATAAAAAGACCATTGAGGCAATAAAGATGGGAAAAGTCCCGAAGGGAGATGTCCTGACAGTAGCAAAGGTTGCAGGAGTACTGGCTGCAAAGAATGTCCCGCAGATTATTCCGTACTGTCACAATATCCCCGTCGAATTTGCAGATATTCAGTTTACACTCAGCAGAGATTCAGTAAAGATTACATCCCTTATAAAGGCTATCTACAAGACGGGCGTCGAGATGGAGGCGCTTACTGCTGTCTCGGTTGCAGCACTCACCGTATATGATATGCTCAAACCGATTGATAATAATATCTCAATCGAACACATAAGGCTACTTGAGAAGAGCGGCGGAAAGAGTGACACAAAGGAGAGATTTAAGAAAAATATTAATGCCGCTGTAATTGTCCTCTCTGATTCTATCTCAGAAGGCAAGAATAGAGATGAATCAGGTAAAATTATAGTTGAAAGACTTAAGGCAGAGGGAATCAAAGTAAAGTATTATGAAGTAATCAGTGATGACAAAGAAAGGATAATCCGGAAGCTCACAGAACTCTCCGACAAAAAGAGAATAGACCTCATAATTACCACCGGAGGCACAGGGCTCTCGAAACGGGACAATACACCTGAGGCTACACTTGAGGTAATAGAGAGAGAGATACCCGGAATTCCTGAGATCATCAGGGCATACGGACAGGAGAGGACACCGTATTCTATGCTGTCGAGAGCAATGGCAGGGATAAGAAAAAATACCATTATCATCAATCTGCCGGGCTCCAGAAAAGGGGTAAAGGAATCATTGAACATCATTTCTCCGGTGATTATACACTCCTTTAAGATGCTCTACGGGGAGGGTCACTGATGATCAGTTATGAAGAGGCTTTGAGGCTCGTTATTGAGAATGCAGGTAGCATGTCCTCTCCGGCAATAAGTGTATCCATATTAAAAGCCCAGAACTATTATATTGCACAGGATATAAAGGCCCCTTTTGACCTCCCGCGCTTTACAAACTCCTCTATGGACGGATATGCACTGAGGTCTATAGATACAAAAGATGCCACTCAGAAAGGTCCTATCAGGCTCAAAGTAACCGGAGAGGTTAAGACCGGATTGAGTATTAGAAAGAAATTAAATAGAGGAGAAGCATTTGCGATATCTACAGGTTCTAAACTGCCTGAAGGTGCCGATGCTGTTGTAATGAAGGAAGAGACCATTTTCTCGGATGGCTACATAACTATCACAAGACCCGTATCAAAAAAAGAGAACATACGATATCAGGGGGGAGAATTTAAGAAAGGCGAGATAATTGTAAGAAAGGGGAGTTTGATAACACCTCAGGTTACAGGACTTCTTGCTCTTTGTGGATTTAAGAATGTGGCCGTCAGAAAAAGGCCAAAGATATCTTTTATTTCTTCCGGGACAGAACTTGTGGAGCCGGGAAGAAAGGCAAATGAATTCCAGATATACAATTCAAATTACTACTCTATATCAGCTCTATTAAAAAAGTACGGTTTTGAAACGAAATACTACGGGATAGCAAAAGACGAATATGTGGGCACGAAAAGACTGATTCAGAGGGCGATTGAGAGCTCTGATATTCTCCTTATATCCGGTGGTGTCTCCGTAGGGAATGTGGATTTTGTAAAAGAGATTCTAAATGAATTAGGGGTAGAGAAGATATTCTGGCGGATAAACATCAAACCGGGAAAACCCCTCTTCTTCGGGAGAAAACGAAAGAAGCTCATATTCGGACTTCCCGGAAATCCTGTTAGTTCCTTTGTTAACTCATTTTTATTCGTAATACCAGCTCTGAGAAAAATTACCGGTGCAGAAGACCCAAATCACCCTGCCTATATAGCCTCATTTGACTGCGGTATCAACAAAACAGAAAAGAGGAGAGAGTTTCTGCGGGGATTCTTTTACTACAAAGAAGATGAAATAAAAGTAATACCGGCAAAGAATCAGCAATCCCATATGATGGGCGGACTTGCGGATTCCAACTGCCTCATTGTCACCGATGAAGGAGAGAGAAGGTATAAGAAGGGAGAGAGAATAAGGATTCTGGTATTATGAAGGGAAGAATTCTTTCTATAAACATAAGCCTTAAAAAAGGAGAGAAGAAACACCCCGTTATGTCGGCAAGACTCGTTGAGAATTTCGGCATTGAGGGAGATGCCCACGGAGGCGAACCTCTGAGACAGGTGAGTATGCTTTCATCGGACGATATCGGGAAGATGAAGAGAGAAGGCCTAATTATCAGTTACGGGGATTTCGGAGAAAACATTACAGCAGAAAATATCGACAGCTCAAAGATACGGATGGGAGATAAATTAAGAATTGGAGAGACCGAGCTCGAAGTAACACAGATAGGAAAGGTCTGCCACACCAGATGCAATATTTTCGATCAGGTGGGTTACTGCATTATGCCGGAATCAGGAATATTTCTGAAGGTCATAAGAGGCGGAGAGATAAAGGTCGGCGATGAAATAGAAATAATGAGGTCAGAGACCGATAAAAACACTGCCAAATAGTATTTATGGACATATTGTCATTTATAAAAGAACGAGTCAGATTCAACAGGAACGAACTGGCAGGGGCCTTCGGGGATATCGGAACGGACCTCCCTCTTATAATCGGGATAATTCAGGCAAGCGGTGTCAATGTGGCATCTACCCTGATAATGTTCGGCTTAATGAATATACTTACAGGGCTGATATACGGAATACCAATGGCGGTTCAGCCATTAAAGGCGATGGCTGTAATTGTCATTACTCAGAAGATAAGCGCAAATGTCCTCTACGGCGGCGGGCTCTCAATTGCTATCCTGATGATTCTTATGACAGTATCGGGTCTGTTAACACTCTTAAACAGGGTAATCCCAAAGGTTGCCATAAGAGGTATACAGTTTGGTCTCGGGCTCTCACTCGTAATGGTATCCGCTCAGAAGTATCTTACAGGGAATTCTGTAAAAGAGTACATTTTAGGAGCTGCATCAGTCCTTATACTCATCTTTCTAAGAGAGAACAGCAAATATCCCGCCTCACTGATAGTAATAGTTACAGGTCTTATATATTCGGCAATCTTCTCACTCGATTTCGGAAGGATTGGTTCGAATATCGGATTTTCGCTCCCCGCAGTCCCCTCTCTTACTCCCGACAATATTCTGGACGGACTTCTGATTCTTGCACTCCCCCAGCTCCCGCTCTCTCTCTCGAACTCCGTATTTGCAACACATCAGACGATAAAGGACTTATTCCCCGATAAAAATATCGGGATAAAAAAAATCGGGTTTACCTATTCAATGATGAATTTTATTAATCCACTTTTTTCGGGGATTCCTACCTGTCATGGCACCGGCGGTCTTATGGGACAGTACTTCTTCGGAGGCAGAACCGGCGGCTCTGTAATCATCTACGGAAGTATGTACATAACTCTCGGCCTGTTCTTCCCGGGCGTCTTCTCGGAAATTATCAAAATCTTCCCCTTTCCTGTCCTCGGGGCGATTCTGCTTTTCGAAGGTATTGCAATGATAATGCTGATTCAGGACGTATCCGGCAAGAAGAGTGACCTGTTTATTGTCATCCTGACAGGCACAGTCGCTGCCTTTATGAAAAACGGCTTCATCATAGGACTGATTCTGGGAACTGCCCTGTTTTATCTCACAAAATATCATACCAAACCTGCCGATTAGATAAAAAAATCCAAACCGGTTCTTCGGCATCCGTTGCAACCGCTATTTTGTAACCCGAAAGATATGTCGTCAGGAAATATTGATTCTGTCGAAAAATATTCTGAATCTCGTCCATTCCCCGTACAGACTCTCGACTTTTATATCTGCTTTGTGGGCATCGAGGATTCCTTTCACTATTGCAAGTCCTATTCCGTAACCCTGAGGTATATTTTCCGCCTGTGATACCGCTCTCGAAAACGGCCTGAACAACCTGTCAAGATATCTGCTTTCTATTCCGATCCCGTTGTCCTCGAATATCAGTTCAACCTTCTGACTATTCTCGACAGATTTTATGCTGATTCTCAACTTTTTGGAGGTGTTCCGGTACTTAAACGAATTTTCGAAGAGATTCTTAAATGCTATATATAACTTGTCTTTATCACCCTTTATTACAGGGAAACTGCCCTCTACGATTATTTCGGCATCACATTCCTCTATGTATGATTTCATATCGTCAATAATAAGCTGAATCACATCTCTCAGATTCACATCCTCTGTCCTGAAGACCTGTCTTTCATACCGGGATATATCGAGCATATGTGATATCATCCTCTCCATCCTGACCACATTTTCATTGATTCTGTCAATGAAATGCCTCCCCTGTTCGTCCAGACCATCATAGTATTTATTTCTGAATAAAAGTGCCATACCCTTGAGGGTAAAGACGGGACTCTTCAGGTCGTGCGAGAGCGAAAAGAGAATGGTCTCAAGAGCCTCGGTACGTTTTCTCAGTTCATTTTCTATTTTCTTGTACTCTGTGACATCTCTTGCCAGTAGAATAATTTTACTACCATCTCCTGCTTCGTCATCAACAGCTATCCAGGTCGTAAGCAGAAATTTATCATTACTTTGTCTGTCGCTTATTTTTATCTCCAGATCATTTACCGTTATACCCCTCAGGACTTTTCTATAGACCGGGAGCAGTCTACTTCTCTCTTCGACGGATACAAATTCAGAGAGAGACAACCTGTTCTCCGACTTAAAAATATCAACGCCTGTCAGGTCAAGAAAAGTTGAGCTCGCATACTCTATCTTAAAATTCCTATCAAGCATCAGAATTATATCCCGGCTCTTCTCTAAAAGAGTCTTTAGTCTCTTTTCAGAAAAAATCAGGTTTTCCCTCGTAGAATCGAGAAATCCGAGGAGATTCTTAAAATTGGCCAAAATAGCATCGAATTCCTCATAGCCGAATTCTTCCTGATTTATTTGTCTAATATCTCCCTTTGAAATTCCCTCGATTCTTTTCAGCAATAATACAAACGGCCTCGTCATTAGTCTTGTAACAATGTAAATAAGCAAAATAAACAGGGTTATTATTATCAACGAAATTATTACCCGGTACTTATAAATTGCCCCGCCCGACATAAATATTCGGCTTATATTAAGATTCAGGACAAAAAAACCAGACTCTTTCCCTCCGTCAGGCATCGTGAAAGTCACACCCCTTATGAGAGTTAAGTAATTACCTCCTTTAATCTGGAAGTAGTCCCCATCACCTCTGTATGCAGATATGTCAGGAATGGTTGTCTCATCAAAATCAGCATCACCCCTAATCTCCAGCACCAGTCTGTCCGTGTCCTTTGAATACAAAGACAATTTGTATAATTCATCCCTGTAAAAGAATGACTCTGCATAGTAACGGATTTTTCCAATATCCTCACCACTCTCTACCACTTTTGCTATACAATTCATAAAGAGTAGCACTCGCTCCTTAAATGTATTAAGGATGATGGATCTTACAAAGTAACTGTTTGCCAGAACAGATGTTACAACAAAGAGCAGTATAAGTATTACAGAGACATAAAAAAGTCTGAAGCTAAAAGAGCCTCTTTTTGATCTCAAAATTTAGTATCCCCTCGGTTATAACTCAGTACACTTAAAATCAAACCCCTTGTACAGATTATCGGATTCATTACATTCGTTCTTTGTCGAGCCTGAGCCGTCATAATCAACCCATATATAGATATCTACATTCTTCGGAGGATTGTTGATGACAAACTTGACTTTCTCCGAATCTCCCGGTTCGAGCACATACTTTGTATTTACGACCGAGAGCAGAGTTCCGCCGAGTTGCGGATTTCCGTTAAAGAGCGCAATAGGGATGCCGGCCGGGACTTTCAAAGCTCCCCTGTTTTCAATCCAGACCCACGCTGTAAACTGCGTCGGACAGTTATACCAGTTTACAGCAAGCCAGGTCGCCACAAGGTCAGGAGCAGCAAACGGGATATCTCCGGCAAACTTGTTGAGTCTGTATGTATTATGTGTCTTCCAGGAAGCGGTCTCTTTTGCGGGCAGTTTCCCGTTTTCCTCTATGTTGTCTATATGATAGGTATGCTGGTTCCAGATTCTCCTTGTATGCACCCAGTTGTCATTCTTATCCTTAAATACCCTTATTCCGGTCGGATTGCCGGTCTCCCTCGAGTAATTGTTTGCGCAGATAATAATCTCTGCCTTACCATCGTTGTCTACATCAGCAACTACCGGATTCTCATATGCGGTCCAGCTTGTATTCGTGATCTCAAAGAGGACGATTCCGTCATTGTAGGTATCATTATTTTCATCCTTGTTCGAGCCCTCGCCGTCATAGACCCTGAATTTTTCCTCATCGTTGTAGAGAACCTCGACATATCCGTCATTCTCGAAGTCGAAGAGCGAAGAGCCGGTTGCGTGAGAACTCTTGTCCTTTGTGGGACTGAGCCACTTGACTGCACCGTTTGTCTCAAAAACAATATATCCTGAATAACCCGCAACACCAATCTCAGGCTGACCATCGGAATCAAAGTCAGCAATAGTCGGAGCTCCCACTCTCCTGCCTTCTGATGCCGGTATATCAAACGGTCCCCATTTTACAGCACCTGTTAAGGCATCCTGAAGTCTGATAGTTCCCTTGGAGACTACCACAAGTTCCGGCTTCTTATCCCCGTCAAAGTCTGCTATCGCTACAAATCCGTCGCCGAGAGTACCTGTCCCTGACGGGTCCGGGATATCCGACCATCTGATTGTGCCATCATAATTGTAAATCGTGCTACCAGTGATTATCTCCATCTTTCCGTCTTCATCAAGGTCTGCAACGGCAGAGAGAGGACCTACTCCGTTATCTCCTATTCCCTTATTTCCAACCCATTTTCTTACTCCGTTATACTGCCATACGGCTGCTCCGATAATAATCTCGCCATAACCGTCGCCGTCTATATCCGCTATCGAAGGACCGCCCCAGTTGAGCCCCGAATGAAGAATAGCATAATTTACACAATTGTTAAGATTCGACTGGGCACAGTGCCACTTGACATTCCCCTGATTGTCGAAAACGACCGGTCCGTCCGTCGTGTATCTGAAGGAGACAATCTCGACCTTTCCGTCCTTATCGATATCTGCCGCTGCCATATTACTTGCCGGAGCAAGTCTGTAATTCTCGGAAATTATAAAACCGTCTTTGGGAAACAATTCGGCCCCTGTATCACCCGACAGAATTCTCGGTATTCCTGCGCCCAGACAGATCCCGCCGCAACCATCATACGTATAGAATGAAACGAAGACTACATCAGGGATATCGTTTTCGTCTATTTTACCGTCCTTGTTGTCGTCTGTTGTATTTACAATTATAGGCGTTGACATAACCTGATTATACTGAGGCAGAACCTTCGGGGTTTTCCATTCCCATTTTGTTACAGGATTAAAAGCACCTCTTGGTGGTTTGTATTTGCAGGTGTTGTTATAATTGCCGCCGGTATTGAAATTCGTATCGTCATCACAGGCATCACCAATACCATCTAAATCTTTATCCTTCTGGTCAGAATTGGGGACATACGGGCAGTTGTCATTATTATTCTTGACTCCGTCGCCATCTATATCATCGTCACAGGCATCACCGATTCCGTCCTTATCCATATCTCTCTGGCCCGGATTGTTAACACCCTTGCAGTTATCAATCTCATCATCGACACCGTCTCCGTCCCCGTCACTCTCACAGGCATCACCTTTACCATCCTTATCGGTATCCATCTGGTCAGGATTGGACACATAGGGGCAGTTATCTTTGTCATTATCAATCCCGTCACCATCTATATCATTGTCACAGACATCACCTTTGCCGTCCTTATCTGTGTCCTTCTGGTCTGGATTTGCAACTTCAGGGCAGTTGTCTTCATCGTTATTCTTACCATCACCGTCTATGTCATCATCACACGCATCACCTTTGCCGTCCTTATCGGTATCCGTCTGGTCTGGATTTGATACCTCCGGGCAGTTGTCTTCATCGTTATTCTTACCATCGCCGTCTATGTCATCATCACACGCATCGCCTTTGCCGTCCTTGTCTGTATCCTTCTGGTCTGGATTTGCCACCTCGGGACAGTTGTCATCGCCATTATTCTTTCCGTCACCATCTATATCCTCGTCACACGCATCACCTTTACCATCCTTGTCTGTATCCTTCTGGTCGGGGTTATATGTGTCTTTACAGTTATCGATGTCATCTGTTACTCCGTCATTATCGGAATCACCTTCACAGGCGTCCCCGATTCCGTTCTTATCGGTATCTGTCTGGTCCGGGTTATAAATCATCGGACAGTTGTCATCCTTGTTCTTTATACCATCTCCGTCAACGTCATCATCACAGGCATCACCTTTACCGTCCTTGTCTGTATCCTTCTGGTCAGGATTACTTACATCAATACAGTTATCGTCATTGTTCTCAACCCCGTCTCCGTCGAGATCATTATCACAGGCATCACCTTTACCGTCCTTGTCTGTATCCTTCTGATCGGGGTTTGATACCGTCGGACAGTTATCTTCCTCATCATCTACTCCGTCATTATCAAGGTCTGTATATGTAGTGGTCTTTTTCTCACACTTTCCGTTCTTACATATGTATCCTTCTGCACAATCGGTACTCTTTTTACAACCTGTTGCCTCGTCGCTGCAGGCAGATGAAAAAATTATAAATAATATAATAACAATGAAAAGTGGTAACAATATTCTTTCGGTCTTCATAAACATACCTCCGCAAGATATGGCTTTGTTAAATTACTTTATAATTCCGTATTTTGCAATAACTTTTTCGAAAACACCTACAATTTTAGGGTCAAACTGAGTACCGGATTTCGCCCTCAGTTCGCTCAGGGCATCTTCCATACTGAATGCCTTTCTGTAAGGTCTGTCAGATGTCATTGCGTCAAAACTATCCGCAACGGTGATAATCCGCGCAAGCAGCGGAATCTCTTCCCCTTTTAGTTTTGAAGGATAACCGCTCCCGTCATACTTTTCGTGGTGGTGCAGCACAATATACTGAGCCTCCCTGAGAAATTTTATCGGGCCTAGTATCTGGTCCCCAAAGAGCGGATGATTCTCTATCGCCTTTCTGTCTTCCGGGCTGAGCGTTGCCTTCTTGTTCAGAATACTGTCGGCAATTCCTATTTTGCCGATATCGTGAAGAAGCCCGGCATAACTTATAAGCCTCTTCTGCTCATCATCGAGTCCGAGTTCATCTGCAATAAGAAGGGCATATTTTGTCACTCTCTCCGAGTGACCCCTTGTATAGGCATCTCTTGCCTCGAGTGCCTGTGCCAGACCTTTGATCGTCTCATAATAGGTCCGCTGTGTCTCCTCGAAGAGTCTGGCATTTTCTATGGCTATCGCTGCCTGCGAGGCAAGGGTCAGCAGAATCTGTCTCTCCTCCTCACCCATCAGGGAAGGGTCGACATTGCCGAGTTCAAAGTAGCCGATGATTTTATCTCCGATTTTAAGAGGCATCTCGAAATTCTTCCCGTTGGACGAGAGACCCACATCTATATCACCCGAGACAAGCCTTATCCTCTCCTTCACCTCCTGTGTCTCCGAGTCAACGAGCCTGATTGCAGAGACGGAAGATTTTACGAGGTCATTTGTGAGCATAACTATCGACTGAAGGGTCTCCTGCAGGTCAAGTGATGATATAATCGTCTTGGAGGCCTCATAGACTGCTGTAATCTCTACAATCCTCTTGTTGAGTTTTTCGTTTATCTGTCTGACCTCATTGGAGTATTTAATAAGGTCCTGATTCATCTTCTCTATTTCCGAGAGTGATTTCTTGAGCATCTGGTTCTTCTGTTCAAGTTCGGAGAAGAGTTCGGCATTGTGAATGGCAGATGAGATATAACCCGCAAAGACCGAAAAGAGATTAAGGTCATTCTCGGTAAATTTGTTCGGTATAGGAGATTCGGCATCGAGGACACCAATTACTTCATCCCTTACGACGAGAGGCACAGAAATCTCGGACCGTCCGCCGTTGATTCCCTCGATATAACCCGGTTCATTTCTGATATCGCCTATCAGGACAGGTTTTCCGTAGAGCAGAACCCTCCCCGTGATGCCTTCGCCGGGACGAATCGCAAGATTCTTCACAGATTCCTCTTTGTAACCAATCGATGCCCTGACCCGCAGTACACCCGTCTCCCTGTCCAGCAGAAGAACCGCACAATTGGAGAAGTTGAGTGTCTCCTTGGTAAGATTGAGTATCTTCAGAAGCAGAACGTCGATATTCAGAATCGTACTCACCGAATTGGCCACACGTGAAATCGTGGATATCTCGTTCAGCCTCTGCTTGAGTTCGTTATTCATCGCAAGCAGTCTGTTGAGGATATCCGCGTTTCTTATAGCGACGGCAACATTCGATGCAAAAATCCGGAATATCATAAAATCCTCGTCCGAGAAGGCATTCTCCTTCCTGCTCTCGGCATCGAGGACCCCGATAATATTGTTGTCGACCGTCAGCGGTACGGCCATTTCCGATATTGCACCGCTGACCCCCTTGATATAGCGAGGGTCCTTCTGAACATTGGATATCACAACACCTTCCCTGTGTTCGAATACCCAGCCGGATATACCTGTACCCGGTCTGACCCTGAACGTATTGACGATATTCTCGTCATATCCGACCGCCCGCGAGATCTTGAGTACCTGTTCGCTGCTGTCGAAGAGGAGAATGGCACAGTTATCCAGATTCAGGATCTGCCTCGCAATACTGATAGTCCTGTCCAGAACTTCCTCGAGTCTCAACGAACTGTTCAGTATCGCCACTGACTCATAAAGAGAAGTAAGTCTTTCGAGTTTCATTTTATAATCTATATCCTTCCCCTCCGCAAATAACAGATTTTGAATAACACAATAAAAATTTATTTCAATAAAAATTGTTACTGATATTCAGGTCGGCCGGGAGAGAATCGCACCTTAACCGCTGTTTCTCTCTTCTGCCGGTGCCGATCGTTTTCTTCGTGTCAGTACAAAAACAAATAAAAGCTTTATTGTGTCTGCTCTTTAGAAATTAACCTTAAGCCCGCCTGTAAGCAGAACTCTTAGTTTGTCCTGATTCTCAGGGAGTTTGAAATAATATTCCAGAGGCACTTCGAGTAGTATATCGATAAGCCTGCTTACTCTGTACTTTGCTCCGACACCCCCGCCAAAGCCATAACTCATATCTTTGGTAAAGACTATACTCCCCTGAAGAAGTCCGTAAAATACAAAATCTGACTGAGGATTGAAATTTATAATTGCCCGCGGCTTTATTCCGAGATACTGCAATACCCCGAAGCCGACCGACAATTCTGCATACCTGTTGATTCTGTACCCGAGAGATACGTCATAGGACCCGCCGCCGCTTACGGTCTCATAATATCCTCTGCCGGCTATCATTAGTCCTGTCCCGTCACCACCTTTATCAGCCACATTATCACCGGCTGACTCTTTACCCTTTTCTGCCACACCTTTTTTTCCGCCTGCATCTTCCGCTTTCTTGATCACATCCTCTCCCACGAGAGGTTTCATAAGTTCCCTTGCCATTCTGATTATTGTATCGAGCATTACATTTTCATCCCTGCTTACCGCCTCACCGAGCCTGTTGATTACACTCGCCTTTAAGGAATCCATCAGTTTTATTGTTACTATATACTTATCACCTACAACTCCTATTGAGCCCTCTACATAATACTCTGCCCCCATTGCCCCTGCTATCTGCATCAGACAACTGCTTTCTGTACAGTTTTTGAGAGTCTTATTCGTCTCCCAGAAGAGCATCTTGTCTAAGTCTTTCTGCCCAATTACCTTGAACTTGTTTAATTTACCTATCTCGACCATTACCATCTCGGTCAGCAGATTGGAGACACCCTTTTTGACTCCCTCCTCCGGCACTATATCGAATACTATGAGAGAGGGAAGCTCCCCCTTCTCCTTCGCCAGAAGACCTGTACAACAATAAATCATCAGAAAGACTAAAAAAAGTATTCTCTTACTCATATTAAAACTCCTCCTCTTACCTTCACAGTCTTACTCCAGCAGGTTGCACGAACAGGCATAGATATCTTTCTCCATTTCCTTATCATTTTCTTTCTGTTCTATATCAACAGGATAGATATCCTTACCGGTAGTTGTATCAGACAAGATATCTTTCGTATCAACATCTTTTATATCCTCTGAGATAATATCGGTTGATACATCTCCACCCACATCAATTGTAGCTGAATCTGTAACAACGACATCTGTAGTAATATCCTCTGAGGCATCTAACACATCATACGCATCAGTTCCAGCATCTGTTATCTCGCTCTTTCTAAACTCTACAGTGCAGGTTTTATCACTATCCATAGTAATCTGGCACTCTGAATTTTCACCACATACAGAACAATCCTCTCCCCAACCAGAAAACACTGAACTATTAGTTGGCATAGCAGTGAGAATTAGTGTTATGACTTCAGAATACTCCTCTGTGCAATCATTTCCACAGTTAATACCTGATGGATTACTTGTAACAATCCCACTACCTTGACCAACTTTGCTAACTTTTATTTTATTAATAAGGACGCCATTAATCTTTGTAATAAAGACATCATTAGCGCCTTTATTTGTCTGATATGGATTTTTGGTTGGGAAGCTGGAGGATTCTGTATATCCCGTCACATAGGCATTACCTTCTATATCTACCGCTATTCCTTTTCCTTCATCATTACTACCTCCTCCAAGGTATGTGGAATATATCAGACTTTGGCCATCGAAAGATAGCTTAGTAACAAAAACGTCATAATCTCTTATAAAAGATTGATATGGATTTTTGGTTGGAAAGTTGGGTGATCTTGTTGTTCCCGTCACATAGGCATTACCCTGTGTGTCTACTGCTATACCGTAACCTATATCCTCGTCACTTCCACCAAGGTATGTGGAGTATATCAGACTCTGTCCATCTGAGGATAGTTTTGTAATAAAGACATCTCCAGAAGCAAAATCTCTCATTACCTGATATGGGTTCTCTGTTGGAAAATTGGTTGACAATGCATCTCCCGTCACATAGGCATTACCCTGTGTATCTACTGCTATACCATAGCCTTCATCATCACCATTTCCCCCAAGGTATGTGGAGTATATCAGACTCTGTCCATCTGAGGATAACTTGGAAATAAAAGCATCGGAATAACCACCATTATTTGCCTGATAGGGATTCTTTGTCTGGAAGTTTGTTGAAAATGTTCTTCCCGTCACATAGGCATTACCCTGACTATCTACCGCTATGCCATAACCTCCATCACTACCACCTCCCCCAAGGTATGTGGAGTATATCAGACTCTGACCATTAGAAGAAATTTTAGTGATAAACACATCCCAATCCCCAGCCATGTTTGCCTGACAAGGGGTTTTGGTCGGAAAGTTGGTTGAATTTGTCATTCCCGTCACATAGGCATTACCCTGACTATCTACCGCTATTCCTTTTCCTTCATCATTACTACCTCCTCCAAGGTATGTGGAATATATCAGACTTTGGCCATCGAAAGATAGCTTAGTAACAAAAACGTCATACCAATCACCACCATTAATATTTGCCTGATATGGATTTTTGGTTGGAAAATCGGTTGATTTTGTCATTCCCGTCACATAGACATTACCCTGTGTATCTACTGCTATACCATAGCTTTCATCATCTTTAATTCCCCCAAGATATGTGGAGTATATCAGATTCCTTCCATCTGAGGATAGCTTGGTAATAAAGACGTCATCATATAAATAGTTACCATATCCATTTGCCTGATATGGATTTTTGGTTGGAAAATCGGTCGAATTTGTATTCCCGGTTACATAGACATTACCCTGTGTATCTACTGCTATACCAGAACCATAATCCGCACCGCTTCCTCCAAGATATGTTGAATATGATAGTACAACCGGATCTATTATAAGGGCATATCTCCTGTCATAATCACTTATATCAAATCCAAACAGATATTCCCCATTTTTTGTCTTTTTCACATCAAATCTTCCTGACACCTCTACCTTTTTTCCCTCTATCTCCTGATATATGTGCGGAAGTTTCTGTACTATCCTCCCACCATTTGCAAGTTCTATCTCAAGACCCTCTTCTATACTCCTTACCTTACTCGCACCTTCTACAAGAAATGCTACCTTACTCAAATCCCCTTCCGGTCCTACTACCACATCGTACTCAAGCTCCCTCTGATTCCCGTAAAATACAAGATCTATCCCTTTGTAGATTTTTTTATACCTCACCTTAGAATATGTGGGTATATCCGTCCTCCACTTATTCGGGTCATTCCCTATAAAATAGTTTACCCTTCCGGAAAGCTCCCCCTCTGTCTCTATCTCAACTCCCTTATCCGCATTGTAAGGCTTTATCACTACATATTCAGTTTCAATCTCTTTTTTAGCGTCAATATCATCAAGTCTATCTCTCATCCTCTCAAACTTATCCTTTGTCTTATTCTCATCCTTTGTCCTGCTGAGAACAATATATACTCCATCCTCTGTAAAGAATGTTGTCCTCCCTCTTCCCCTCTCGTAGTACTTCACCTTCTCATCCACCTGACCGTCATTCCTTATAAATGAAAGCGGAAGTCTGCCGTAAGATTCAACTACCTGTAGTCTTTTCTCGTCAGATATCTTATTAACACCATTATCCTTCTTTACAACATATTCACCTGAATTCAAGAGAAGGGTTACCCCCACTAAAAGTATAATAAACCTAAATATTCTCATAATCTCACTCCAATAGGGTTTATTATTTTTACTAATACTTATTTTTATTTTTCTGTCAAATTATTATTGGAATTTTCTTACAATTGTCTGAGAAATACCGACCGTGGACTATGGACTGTCGACTGTGGACTTCCTCTGCGGTCTGTCGCTTCGATACACTCTATTACTAATCGACCTTTATAGTAAAAGGGCGTTGAGTAGTGAGCAAAGCGAGCATATCGAAACGCCTGATATTACCGTGGCTTCGATACGCTAAAGCTACTCAGCCACCTTAATAGTACTACCACCTTCAGCACTTCAGCCTTCAGCTCTTCAGCACTAAAATCTGTGGACTGTGGACTATATACTTATTCGCCCTATCATTTTGACTGCAAAAAGAATGTGTGTTAATTTGATCGGGATACTTTACCGAGGAGACGCTCTATGAAAAGATTCCTGCTGGCAATCCTGTCCATATCTGTATTGTCTGTCAATCCGATTATTTCCTGTAATGACAGAATAATATATTACGGGAACAATACAGATATAGCGACTGAAGACGGGTCTGGTGATACCGGGATACACAATGAACTTCCTGACGATATCTGCCCCGAAAGATATACTGAAAATAATCTCGAACTGTTTCCTGCCCCAAAGAATATATTCGGGACAGACAGAAGAATCGAGGTCAAAAATTTCGAATTTATAACTGATGGCAATAAAGATATTGATGATTTTTTCAATGAATTCACCGGTTTTTACAGAAATACCGAAGAAAAACACGACGGAGATATAACGAATTTGAGAATATACACATTTTCAGGAATCAAAGGTTTATCAGAAAAGTGCAAAATATCACCAACAGAAAAACCAGATTCATACTATCTGAAAATTATAAAGGAGTTAAATGGTGCGGTAATCTACATAGTGGCAGACGGAAAGGAGGGATTTCTCAACGGGGCAAAGACGATAGCCCATCTTCTTTACAAACAGAATCTCATTGAGACAGCAATATTCGACTATCCTGATGTAAAATTCAGAGGAGTTGCAGAGGCATTTTACGGAAAACCGTGGGACAGTAGAGACCGGCTCGATGTTATGTACTTTCTTGCAATGCTGAAGTTCAATATGTTTTTATACTCTCCCAAATCCGACCCCTATGCTTGGGCAATGTGGAGGACACCTTTTGATTCGGCAGAGGAAGATAAACTCAGAGAGCTGGCTAGACAATCAAAGAGACTCGGCATAATCCCCTGCTACGGGGTCGGGCCCGGCTATGACATAAAATTTTCAAATAATAAAGATTACTCAACACTTTTATACAAATACCGCAAACTTATAAGCTTTGGCTTCGACAGCTGTCTGGTTCTTGCTTTCGATGACACACAGAAGAGCCTCTCAGACGAAGACATCGGAAAATTTACAGATATGGCAGAGGCACAGATATATCTAGCAAAAAGACTCTACGAAGATATAAGAAATATAAAACCGGATATAATGATGGCTTTTGTTCCAAACGATTACACAACGAACTGGGCTAAAAATGATACCTACCTTAGAAAGATCTCAATTGAGCTCAAAAATCTTTATTCGATAGCCTGGACCGGACCCGAGGTAGTCTCGCCTTCAATCACCACAAAGGATATCGACGAAATAGAATCCATTATGCAGGTCACACCGGTCATTGCCGATAATTATCCCGTATGTGACCTTATGTTCAACGGAGGAGCGGCCTTTCTCGGGCCCATCACAGGACGGGAGGCGGCAATATTCAAAAGGATAACGATGTATGCATCGAATCCGATGAGATATGCGATTTCAAATATCATACCGCTTGGTACAATTGCAGATATGCTCTGGTCGCCCGAAAAATACGAGAGTGAAACCTCGTTTTTAAATTCGATAAAATTCTTTGCCAAAACCGGCAGAGAAAAGGATATCTATGAGTTTGCTACAAATCTGAGGTCGTCCCTTATATCCGGGAGAGAATCACCAGAACTAAAGGAGGAGATAGAAAATTTTCTTAAAGAAGCGGGCAACTGTGAATCAATTCATTATCAAACCTTGAAAGAGTCGTTTTTCGAAAGATTTATTTCAATGGAGGAGATACTCAAAGGTGCATCTGACAGGAGATTTACTACAGAGATGCGGCCATGGATAAGCAAGCTGAAAGATTACGGTATAGCGGGCAACAGGGCACTCGAATTGCTGAAGAAAAAATGCACAGGCGAAAAGATTTCGGAGCAGGAACTCAGATGGTTTGAGCAGACAAATATGCTTCTTAAGGAAGACAAATACAGAATCTGCGGAGAAATTATGAATAACTTTCTCTCACAGGTTTATGAGAGAATAACAGACTGATTAAAATTAAAACTCTTATTTTTAATCTGAACCAAGCCGGATTTTCATCAGGGCCAAAGTGCTAAAGGCGAAAGTCTAAAGTTATTAATAAAAAGTATTAAATGAGATCTTCAGCTCTTAAGCCTTCAGCTCTATAATCCAAAAAGAGTATCTCTTATCCTCGGTGAAAAAAGCAGATACAGTCTTCTCGATGAAGAGAACTGGCCTAACTATTCTTATTATTCCGCTCGAGTATAAAATAAGAGACAAAGATTCTAGCCTTTCCCAGTGCTACATACGCCTTGCCAAGGAATAGGTCCTTGTTATCGGGATATACCTGAACCAGATAATCTCGCAGGAATCTTGCAGGATCATATATTGGGTTTTTATCACTTGCACCATAGTTTATAAGAATCGCATTTGGATACTTATTTTCTACAGGATCGTCTTTTGCAGGATATACCTCATAAAATGCATATCTCGGTGCACCTGTATCTATCCAGTCATCGATTATGCCGTTCTGGACAACTTTCAGATTATAGCCTTTGATTCTCTCCGTCGGGGATTTCGGCTCTGAATCAGCGGTAAATCCCTTCTTGAACTTTCTGAAGCCGAGTACACCCGTAAGGTCGAATGTATTGTAACCTTTGAATTCCCAGCCGCAGAGGTCTCTTACATCCGGCATTGTGCCGCTCTGCATTATGGCTTCAAGCTTATCATTCGAACTGAGTGCAAGCTCAATGTATGTAAGTTTCTTCTCTTTGCTCTTCATAATACACCTCCTGATAATTTACATATCAAAATATCTTCCTTCTTTATACCACTTCGACGCCTCGATGAGACCTTCCTTGGGGTCGGGATAGAGAAATTTATAACCGGTCGCTTTGAGTTTCTCGTTCGAATACAGAAAATCGAGGTTCATCATCCCGAGCTGGTCTTTCTCAAGAAGTCCTTTCCCTTTTTTGAGCACCTTCTGTGATACATAGGCATCAATATCTGCAATAAAGAGCAGTATATCCTTAATTGCACCCACGGGAACAGGCGGAAGTACCATAAACGGTTTCCCGTATATGGCGGCAATAAATCTCATCACCTCGATCATTGTCATTCTGGAATCGTCATTCGAATTGTAAATCTCGTTTTCTGCCTCCTGTTTCTGTGCAAGATAGAGGGCCATATTGCATACATCCCTGACGTGCACAAACGGAACGTGGGTATTCATATTGGCAGGAAGACCTAACATACCTGCCTTGTAACCTGTCTTGAGGAAATCGACACCGCCGTAAAACTGCCTGATACCATAAACGGTTGTCGGTCTAAGGATTGTGTACTTTATTCCGTGCTTCTTGCCGTATAACATTGTTGTAAATTCCTGAAACCATTTGGCCCTCTGATAATTATTGGGCGGGTCAGGCGGTGTCTCTTCGGTAAACGGAGTATATTCGGGTTTAGGTTCACCGTAAACTCCGCCGGCTCCCCACAGCACAAATCTCTTGACCCCCTGATTCTTTCTGATAGCCTCAAGCAGATTCACTGTCCCCTGAACATTGACTTTGTACAGAACCTCCCATGGCGCAGAATAGCTGAATACCGATGCAACGTGGAAGACATAATCCACATCGAGCGGCAGTTTCTCCACCTCCTTCTGGCTCGTAATGTCGCACGGAATCAGTTTTTGAGCCATCTTCTGTGTGGTCAGAACACACTCCTTTTTAATCGGCTCCTGTGCGTTGATAGTTGACTGAACATCAGTCGCGATTACTTCGTGCCCGTGTTCGGCAAGCAGCTCAACCATATGTGAGCCGATAAAACCGCAGGCACCTGTTACTAAACACTTAAACTTGGGCATCCCTAACCTCCTTGAATAATTTAAATAATGTTTTATCAAGATTATCAAAATGTTCTCTCGTTGCCAGATAGGCCGCCTCAGGGCTCCCCTTCTCGATAGCGTTATAGATATTCTCCTGAGACCTGTAATATTCCTCTGTAATTGTCCAGAATCTGCCAAACTCTGAAAAGGCATCATCGGTAATTTCCCTGATAGTATTGAAAAACCAGATCAGAACAAGTGAACGGCTCGAATCCACAATAGCCTTTAAAAAATTCATCTCAAGCTCATAAGCCCTTGCATTATCCTGTGTCCCGATATTCATCTTTATTTCATCGAGGGAATTTCGTATAATCTTCAGTGTGTTTCTGTCCCGTTTCTCTGCTGCAATCCGGGCGATTTCTGCAAGTCCGGCCGAACGGACCCTCAGACTGTCGAAAATTATCTCGAGTTTAAGGTCAAAATCCTTTGTGTTCCTGATAATAGCAGATAAGAGATTAATCTTCCCTTCTTTCTTGAAGTCCAGAATTTCAATACCTCCGCCCTGTCTGATCTTTATGAGGCCGTCCTTTTCGAGCAGTTTCAGGGCCTCGCGCAGGGTATTTCTGTTTGTCCCGAATCTCGTTGCCAGCTCCCGCTCGGCCGGTAGTCTTTCGCCTGCCTGTATTTCACCGGAGATAATAAGTTCTCTCAGCCTAGTGGCAACCTGCTCGGAGATATTAACTTTTTTTACTTTTACAAAATTCAAAGAATCCTCTTATCGGCAAAAGTGGTTTAACCACCAAACCATTAAACCAGTTTTGAAAATATGTCAAGTTAAAAGTTATCAGACCGCAGGCCCCAAAAGAGGTGCCAGGCAGACTCTTTATTAACCTATTGATTTTACGGGCTTTTTATGACATTTTAAGGTGCCAGGTAAAGATACGGCTTCCAGGTAAAGATACGGCTTCAAGATACGGTTTCATTTTTGGTTCCCGTTTTCTTTTCTTCCCGGTTCAGCCGGCAAATCTTCCTGATTCCATTTTCAAACCAATTTAACAGATAAACAGGTTGCTCAACGGTTTAAAGGCTGAAAATATTTGCATAAACCCGATTAACAGACTATACGGAATCTTTATTATGAAGGTTCTTATCGCAGGCGGCGGCCCATCAGGACTGCTAACAGGATATTATCTCTCAAAAAACGGAATGAGTATAACAATAGCCGAAAAATCCGGTAAAACAGGTGGTCTTCTGAAAACCGTCAGCATCGACGGAATCGAGATCGAGGCAGTATATCACCACATTCTTTTCAACGACGACTATCTTCTGCGGCTGATAAGCGAACTGAGTCTTGAGGAGAAACTGAACTGGCACAGGAGCAGAATAGCTCTTTATACACACAACAAGTATTATGACATTTCAACCCCTTTTAATTATCTGCTGCTTGACATAATAGATACAAAAAAAAGATTTTCTCTTGTCAGAAATCTCGCCTTTCCGGATACCGGCGCAAAAAGCCTGAGGGAGTTATTCGGAGAAGATGTATACAGAACGTTTATCGAAGATATGCTCATAAACAAATTCGGGGAATATGCTGACAGGATTCATCCGGAATGGTTTATAAGCAAGCTAAAAAAACGGGGAAGGTCCAGATGCGTTATATATGAAAGGCTCGGTTACCTGAACGGCTCTTTCAGGTCTTTCTGTGAACGAACAGAGGACTTCATTATAAGACAGAACGGGAAGATACTTACAAATACCATAATTAAGAGCATCAGAATTAAAGATAAAGGCTTTGTGGTAAATCTAAATGGCATTGCCTGTGAGTTTGACAGAATAGTCTTTACAATTTCCCCACACGATATCGCTGAACTACTAAGGGATGCAGACTCTGAATTTGCACAGAGGCTGATGAATCTGGATTTTATGTCCAACATAACGATGTTGCTATACACCAGAAAAAACCTGACCGGCTATTACTGGATAAATATCGCCGACAGAAACATAAAACTCACCGGAATAATTTCACAATCTAACTTTGTAAGATATAAGAACGTAAAAGGTTTTTTTACATATATTTCCCTGTACCTGTCAAAGAAAGATCCGATGCTTTCTGAAAATACCTCCCGGATAAAAGATCTTATTCTATCAGAACTAAAAAAGATGGGCATTGATGTGAGCAATAATGATATTATCGATTACAGAATTACAAAGACCGAATATGCCCAGCCGTTATATTTATCCTCAGATGACCTGATTCTCTCCCAGATGAAAACTCCTGTTGAAGGCATATACATATTAAACAACCATTCCATTCTGCCGGAAGACAGGGGATTGAACAACATTATTTACAAGGCAAACCTGCTCTCCGGTCTCATCCGGTAGTCTCTCTGTCCCTCTTTTTCAGACGGAAGACCCTGATAACCTTCTTCTTCTTTGTAAAATGGAACTCCCAGATCTGAGATTTTTCAAAATTCTTGTCAAGAATATCCATGTTCAGGAGACAGACCTTTTTCTGATACAGGTCTTTGTGCCTTTCACAATTCTCCCAGAGTATCAGATAAAAGTCCTTTGTCATTGCATCCGCAATAAGATATTCAGGATTTATTATATCCTCCACATATCCGAACTTATCCATTGGAGGAAAATAACTCTCTTCAGGGGCTTTGTAATAATCAAATGCCCTTGTATGATAAATCGGCAGGTTAATAAAGACAGACTTACTGATATCTATCTCCTTATAACTTCCCGAATTTCTGAATTCTTTCAGGATATTTTTTTCTATCCCATAGGAAGGCCAGAAGGCAAATACCTGTTTTTCAAATATTGCGTAGGAGAGAAAAGCCTTGATCGCCAGCAAAACAACGATAATCCATATAACCTTCAGGGATAATCTTGACAATACGAATCCTGCCAGCACAGAAGAAAATGCGATGAGCGGAATGATATAATAAATTCTCGTAAGCGGCAGAAATACAGATATCATCACCAGAGACAGAAAGCAGAAAAGCAGACCAAACAGAAAGAACCTGAATAGCGTATTATTGTAACACTCCTTTAAGATATTCAGAATCTCCCTTATGTGTGTGCTTACAACAGCAGCAAACAAGACCAACAGGATTGTATCAAAATCATCAAACAGATTATAGAACCACCTTGTCATTATTTTTAAATTCACAGGAAAAAGTTCGGACTCTGCCTTGCCAAAATAAAAAAGCCAGAAATAATAGGGAGAGACGACGATTACTGCGGCAATCAGCGGCAGCAGGCACTTCAGGAAAATACCGGCATTTCTGAAAACTACAATACCACCCAAAAGAACAGCACCCATAAAAATAACAGAGATTGGCTGTGTAACGAGTGACAGGAGCGAAAACAGGAATAAAAATATTGAGTCCCTCAGATTACAGTTTCTTAAATTTCTGTACAGAAAGAAAGAAAAGAGGAAGAAAGAGAGCACAAAGAGAGGAAGGAGCCTTGCATTTCTCGAAAAGGCTATCAGCATCCCGTTGACCGACAGCATAAATGCAGAAAGCAGTCTTGTCTTTCTGTCGAATTCTTCGCCCTTTATAGTCAATAAAACCAGCAGAAGCAGAAGGAAAATAATCAGCGAGAGTAATCTCGCAAAAAGATCTGTGTTCCCGTCCGGCATAATCAGCAGCCAGTATTTCAGCAGCATCGGGGGAAGAAATCCGTGATGATTCGCCGCACAGTTGATAAAATAATCATATCCGCTCAGATTCCTAATCCACCTTATATAGTCAATCTCCTTCATGTTCAGGCCGTATTTGTCAGGCGGAGGGACAAGCCGTAAAAGCAGGGAGAATACAACCACAACCGCTGAAAGGAAATAATATCTGTATTTTTCAGAAGTATTGATAACAGCCATTTAGGACAGATTTTTACCACAGATATTGTTCGAATCAAGAAAAATTCAGGCAGAGCACTTTAATCAAAGCCGCAAAAAAACGGCATAGCAGATTCAGAAATCCGTAACCTGTGCCTACCGCAAGCAACATCAAAAAACACCTTTGACACACTGTGTCAAAAAATGCTTGACTTAATCTGTTATATTTTATACATTCACATTCTGTATTTGAATTTTCAGAAACCCACATTCAGGAGGAATGTTTATGGCATCCAATTTTTCAATTGACAAGAAGGACATATTCTTTACCCTCTTTGACCTCTTCGAGGTAGAAAAGATCTACAAGGATATCCCGGCTTTCAGGGACCAGACGAGGGAAGACTTTGAGATGATTCTCTCCGAAGCAGCAAACTTTGCAACAAACACGATTGCACCGATAAATCAGCCGGGAGACAAGAATCCTGTCAGATTCGAAAAGGGAGAGGTGATTGTTCCAAAAGAGTATCTGGAGGCCTATAAACAGTTCTGTGAAAACGGCTGGGTTGCGACCTCGGGTGACCCGGAATTCGGTGGTCAGGGTCTGCCAAACGGCATTCACAGCTCTGCATCAGAGATGTTTTTTGCCGCATCGATTGCCTTCTATATGTATCCCGGTCTCACAATGGCTGCCGCGAGACTGATAAAGGCTTACGGCACCGAAGAGATGAAGAAGAAATATGTCCACAGACTCTATACCGGTGAATGGCAGGGGACCATGTGTCTTACCGAGCCATCGGCAGGCTCCGCAGTCGGAGACCTCAAGGCAACCGCAAAGAGAGAGAAGGACCATTATCTGATTACCGGACAGAAGATATTCATATCTGCCGGTGAACACAACATGACCAGTAATCATATTCACCTCGTTCTTGCAAGAGTTGAGGGTGCTCCAAAGGGAATTAAAGGCGTTTCGCTCTTCCTCGTACCCAAATTTATGGTCAACGATGACGGAACTCTCGGAGCAAGAAATGACGTTGAATGTATCGGAATCGAACACAAGATGGGTATAAAGGCGTCGGCAACCTGCACATTGTCATTCGGCGAAAACGGAAAATGTATCGGCTATCTCATCGGCGAGGAGAACAAGGGTATTCAGTATATGTTTATGATGATGAACGAGGCAAGAATGGGAGTAGGTCTTCAGGGACTTGCCTGTGCATCTGCCGCCTACCTCGAGGCACTGAAGTATGCTCAGGAACGTATTCAGGGGACATCAATCGAAGATTTCAAAAACGCAGACGCCCCGAGAATCCCGATAATAAAACATCCCGACGTAAAAAAGATGCTCGCAACAATGAAGGCATATACAGAGGGTATGAGAATGCTCTGCTATCAGGCATCTGTATTTGCAGATTTGGCAGAAAACTCGCTGGATCCGGAAATTAAGGAGAAGAATCACGGACTTCTGGACCTGTATACTCCAATCGTCAAGGCCTACTGTTCCGATATGGGCTTCAAGGTTACGGAACTTGCAGTTCAGGTATTCGGCGGTTACGGGTATTGCTCAGAATATCCTGTCGAACAGTATCTGAGAGACTGCAAGATCGCATCGATATACGAAGGGACTAACGGTATTCAGGCAATGGACCTGCTCGGCAGAAAGATTTCAATGAAGGGCGGACTCCTGCTTATGACATTCCTCAATGACTTCAATGTGTGGTGCGAAGAGAATACGAATCACCCTGCCTTCGGGGAACTCGTCAAGAAACTCGAAGCCACGAAGAACAGACTTGCTGAAGTATCCATGAAATTTGCCGAACTCTCGATGGGCGGAGATATGGCATATCCGGCCTTCTCTGCAACAAACTATCTCCACATGTTCGGCGATACGGTACTGGGCTGGCTCTGGGTGAAGGCTGCAATCGTTGCAGAGAAGAAACTGAATGAACTCTTTGCCAAAAAAGGCATCAAGACCGATGAGGCAAAGGCAAAGGAAATAGCCGAAAACCCCGATGCCGCCTTCTACGACGGTAAGATCAAGACCGCACACTTCTTCGTCAATCACCTAATGACAAGGACGGAGTGGCTTGCGCAGTCTATCCTCTCACTCGACAGAAGCGGGCTCGATATCAATTTCATACAGTAAGACTCAGTCCCTAATGTAATCACTGCGGGCTGCCGTAAAGGCAGCCCTTTTTATTTCCGGTCATTATGCCGGCCTGACAAAATTTTGATTTGCGCCCGTTTTGTGATAGTATCTGTATGTCAGGTTTCCGTTTTTAAGGAGATTTTTATTATGTACAGACTCTTTGTCGTTTTACTTGTTACTTTCATCCTTTTTACCGGCTGTTCGAGGTGCTCGAAGGAGGAGGCTGGTCAGGAAAATATCAATCAGAATCCAGCAAGCCAGACAAACGCCGTACAGGTGCAATCAGATACCGGAATCTCCGGCAATACAGCTGACACTGACACGGGGACACAGATGATGCACCCCAATGTCCGTTTCGTTCAGACTCCGGACGGCAAGATGGTGCCGGAGGCAGCATTCAAACTCAAACTTCCGAAGATGCTCAATTCCCAGTTCCTGAAGAATGTGGCAAAGGAACAGAACGGAGAAGAGAAGAACGGGAACAAAGATTCGAAAAAGGAGGATAAAGAATAACAGATGCGGTCAGACAGAGATATAACAACGCGCTCCCAGTTCACTTTCTCCTATGTGCTCGGGCTCCTGCTCAGACGCAATATAATCACACAGGAACAGCAGAGAGAACTTTTGCTGGCCGAAAACAGGTTCAAGGCACTCATTATAAAAAACAAAGGTTACATTCAGAACGGCATAAAATATATCAGATATGAACCCTCTCCTCCGGAAATCGCCGAGGCTGCACAGATTGTCTATAACGGGCAGAAACTCAGCGAAGATGATATCGTAAAGATTGTCGCCGAGGAACTCGGGATTCCCTATCTCAAGATAGACCCGCTCAAACTCAACGCGGACGTCGTAACAGGTGTACTCTCGAGACCTTTTGCACGTTCACACATCGTCATTCCGGTCGATATAAGGGACGGAAATATAAGCATTGCCGTACATAACCCCTTTGATACGGAACTGATAGAGAATGTAAAGAGGATTACAGGGTTCAATACAAATGTCATTCTCGCCTCGAAGACCGATATTCTCAACGTAATAACCGAATTTTTCGGATTCAAGAAGTCAGTAAAAGAGGCCGAGAAGCAGATGAACGAAGGTGTGGATATCTCAAACCTAGAGCAGTACGTAAAGCTGAAATCACTCAATGAGATCGAATATACCGACCGTCACATAGTAAATGCCGTCGAGTATATTCTCCACTACGCCTTCAGTCAGCGGGCATCGGATATTCATATTGAGCCTAAGAGAGAATTCTCTCAGGTCAGATTCAGGATTGACGGGGTATTGCACAGTATCTACAAACTTCCCAAGGTAGTGCACAACGCAATCGTTTCCCGTATAAAGACTATGGCCCGTATGGACATAGCCGAAAAGAGGAGACCTCAGGACGGCAGAATCAAGACCAGTCTGGGAGACAATGAGGTTGAACTCAGAATCAGTTCCCTACCGGTTGCGTTCGGTGAAAAGATCGTAATCAGGATATTCGACCCGGATGTAATGACAAAGGAATTATTCGAGCTCGGTTTCGGCGACGAGGAACTCGAGCAGTATTCGAAAATAATCGAATCCCCAAACGGGATGATACTCGTTACAGGACCGACCGGCTCCGGAAAGACTACGACACTCTACTCCACTCTCAGGGAGATAGCGACCCCGAACGTAAATATTACGACCATAGAAGACCCTATAGAGATGGTCTATGACACCCTCAACCAGACACAGATTCACCCGAAGATCGACCTGACTTTCGCAAATGCCCTGAGGAATATTCTGAGACAGGACCCGGATATCATCATGGTTGGAGAGATAAGAGACCCCGAGACAGCGGAGATGGCTGTCCACAGCGCCCTGACAGGGCATCTCGTCTTCTCGACACTTCACACAAACGATACTGCATCCACAGTGGGCAGGATGCTCGAACTCGGTGTAAAACCGTATCTGCTCTCTTCCGTTCTGCTGGGAATACTCGCCCAGCGCCTCGTAAGGGTTATCTGCCCGCACTGCAAAAGAGAGACAATGATTACACCGGACCAGATACAGATGCTCGGAATAGACGTGCCCGAGGGACAGACGCCGCGCCTTGTGGGATACTACGGCGAAGGATGTGTAAAGTGCCGGCATACAGGTTATCTGGGAAGGACAGGCATATTCGAACTGATGATTGTCAATGACAAGATAAGGAAACTCATAAATGCACAGGCAGATTCAAGGGAGATACTAAAGGCCGCAAGACTCGACGGTATGAGTACTCTCAGGGAAAACGGAATCAAAAAGATCGCGCAGGGAATTACTACAGTGGAGGAAGTCCTGCAGGTTACAATCTAATCGGAGAATACTATGAATCTTAAGGAAGAGATACTCTCGTATTACAGTGCAAGATATCCTTATGTGTATGTCATTACATTCGAGGAGGACAGGGTAATCTCTGCCTTATCCGAAATCACAAACAGCCAGCATATCTCTTTTGAGATATGGAGTGCCTCTTCCCAGAACAATCACATAACGAGGGAGGAACCTGTCCTCTCTGTCCTCTCCCTTCTGGAACAGGCAGCATCGGAAGAGAAGAAGAGATTCATCCTGCTCAAGGATTTTCATATATTCATCGGCCATCCGGTTGTGATGCGGATGATGAGAGATATTGCGCACATACTGGCCAGCAAGGGCTCGATGGTTGTAATATCCTCTCCTGTTCTCGAAATACCACAGGAACTTTCAAAAGATATCGCAATAATCGACCTGCCGCTTCCTACATATTCGGAACTAAGGGAGGTATTTAACCGTGTCCTTGTTGAGAGAAGTACAATCTTTCCCGAAGAGTTTGTCGAGACCATTATAAGGGCGTCAAGAGGACTGACTCTCGTCGAGGCATACCGCGTCTTCAACAGGGCGCTTGCCAAGGGCGGGGATTACAGACTGGACGATATAGACCTCGTGATCGAAGAGAAGAAGAAGATCATCCGCAAATACGATATGCTCGATTATATCGAACCGGAAGAGGATATCAGTTCGGTCGGAGGGCTCTTCGAACTGAAGAAGTGGCTCACCGAAAGGGAAAAGGCGTTTTCCGACGAGGCAAGAAAATTCGGCCTGCCGGCACCAAAGGGTCTTTTACTCCTCGGTGTTCAGGGTTGCGGAAAATCCCTTATGGCAAAATCGATTGCCAATATGTGGAAACTCCCCCTGCTCAGACTCGATATGGCTTCCCTCTATACAGCCGACAGGACACCTGAAGAGGCTCTCAGAAATGCCATAAAAGTTGCGGGCTCGCTCGAACCTGTCGTCCTCTGGATTGATGAAATTGAAAAGGGACTCTCAGGGGTCAAGGACGAAAAGGAGTCAAGCACATCCCGTTCATTCGGAATGTTCGTCACATGGATGCAGGAGAAGAAAGAGGCCGTATTCGTGGTAGCAACAGCAAATAATGTTACCAATCTTCCTCCGGAATTACTCAGGAAAGGAAGATTTGACGAGATCTTCTTCGTTGACCTCCCTGATGTGCACGAACGCAACGAGATATTCAGAATTCACCTTGGAAAACGCGGCAGGAATCCCGACGATTATAACATAGAGGCATTTGTCAATATGACCGAGCACTTCAGCGGTGCCGAGATAGAACAGATAATCATAGCGGCACTCTTCAAGGCGTTCTCGGAGAAGAGGGAGCTGACAGACAGGGATATTGAGATTGCAATCAGGGAGACCGTGCCTCTCTATGAGACGTACGAAGAGAATATCAAGGAACTGCGGGACTGGGCATCGAGCCGTACGAGATTTGCCACTGTGAGTTCGGCTCTTCTGGATATGTTCAAGAAGAACTGAAGCAGTCAGTTAAAATAATTTGAAAGAAAGTGATAATCTGATAGAGTATAAGTCCGATGGGAAGATGGCTGCGTGTTGAAAAGATTGCATTTCTGCCGTTCAGGATAGTACTTGTTCTGACCGGTATCGTAATGATACTCTATTTTCTGCTCTTTCTTTTTCTAAAATCACCTCAGGGTATTCACTTTGTAAGTCAGAAAATCAGAGAGACAGTCAAGGCAACGACAGGTCTGAATATCAATCTTGAATCGATAAGACTGGACATATTTACTGCCGAACTCAAACTGAGCAACTTCGGTCTGAATAATCCGGAAGGAAAGAGTGTTGTAAAAATAAGGGGATTCAATGCCTCGCTGAGCCTCCCGTACCTTCTGTTCGGAAAGATGGTTGTTTCCGAAATATCCGTTGACGGAATAGATTCCGAGGTCACCATAAAAGACGGCAAAATTATAGGATTCGAAGAGCTTTTCAAAAAGCCTCCCGAGAACAAAAAGGAGGCAAAAGAGACGAAGGAACTGCCTGATATTACAATCGAGAAATTCTCGGTCTCAAATCTGAATATCTCAGTCACCTACGAGGATATCCTGTCAGGCAGAGCGGAATTACAGGAGTTGTCGGGCTCCTATGTCGCGAAGGCCGCTGATGCAAATCTGTCAAATCTAAATGCAAAAATAAAGGTCAAGGATACTTTCTACAACCTGAATATCAATGCCGGTATCGGTTATCTGGGAGATACGCTTGCAGTAAAATCTCTCTCAGTCGTTCTGGACGGCAGAAAGATACTCTCTGCATCCGGAGATATAAAAAATCTGTCCGACCCCGAATTCAGGATGAGTGCCGAGATAAACCTCCCCCTTAACTATCTGAAAAACTATCCCGTAAATATGAAGAAGGCCGAGGGTGATGTATCCCTTAAATGCGGAATCAGGGGAAAAATCAGTCTTCCGGTAGCAGAGTGCGAGATTGCCGGAAACGGTGTCAATATCGAGCAGTTCAGAATAGGAAATTTTAAGGGAGAGGTTGTATACGACAACGGGGATATTCAGCTCAGAAATTTCAGGGCTGACAACTATGGCAACAGGATTCTGGTAAATGCCTCCGGTGGAATAAATAAGCAAATAAAATTCATAGGGAATGTCAGCATCGAGAGACTCGAACTCGCCGAATTGCTCAGAAACCTCGGTGTAAATTCGATAGTAATGCTCGAGGTCAAAGGGTCGGTCGATTTCGTCTTTTACATAGACCCGGAAAAGGGTGTGGTAGTCGATACAAAACCGGTTCTTTCACTTTCGGGACCCAGAATCTTTCCGGATTACTATTTTCTGCCAAACAGAGGTGAACCGGTATTCTCTCTCAAAAATGCCGCTCTCTCGGGAGATGTTACAATTACAGAGAAGGGAGTATCCCTAAAAAGCGTGGATATAAATACGGAAAAATCATCTGTAAAGGTCCGCAATTCCTTTATCGGATTTCTGGGCGACGGATATATGGACCTCAAGGCGACGAGCGAGAACATGGATTTCTCTGATATTACCCCGATTGCCGGACTTGATATCAGAGGAGTTTCACAGCTCAGTGCGGTTCTGAAGGGACCCTTTCCGTCACTCAGAATCTCGGGAGATGTCAATGCAAGAGGATTTATGTTCGAACATTTCTACGGAGGCACCGTAAAGGTATCTGTGGAGTTTTTCAACAATCACCTCTCGTTCAGAAATATCTCCGGAAGGGTCAACGAGATGTCCTACTCGGGAGAGGTAATACTGGATATGAAAGGCGCACCCGACATAGAGGTAAGGGCAGAGATAAAGGAGGCTCAGGCAAAGAATGTTGTCTCACTACTTCCTCAGTCATTCAGGACCGTGGATATCAGCAAGGGTATAATAAGCATAAAGACAGAACTCAAAGGACCCGTCAGTAACCTCAGCGGCAACGTTGAATCGGTTATTACTGACCTCACAGCCGGCGGTGAAAAGGTCGACAGAATCGAGGGATTACTCAATCTGGAAGACGGAAATATGAATCTAAGCAGACTGAAAATTGACCTGTACGGAGGGAATATCGAAGCAAACGGCCGTATCGGGAAAGACCGCAGCATAGGTCTTGAAATGAATATGAAGGGAATCAGACTCGAAGAGAGTGAATTCATAAGAAATCTTCCTGTAAAGGTCTCGGGAGTCTTCGGCGGGAGACTCAAAGGTGACGGCAGTCTCGATGAACCCTCGCTCTCCTTTACCGGAACCGTTGACAAGGTTATGGTACTCTCAAGCAATCTGGGGAGGCTGACCTCAGAGGGAACTCTCAGAGGAAAACTCTTCAGCATTTCGGCTTCCCTTGACGACAAAAGAATCCTCTTTTCGATGACAAACGACAGTAACCACCCCGACAATTACTATATAAAGGCAAATGTAAGGGATATGGATATTCTCCGCTTCTTCACAGAGAACGCCGACATATCCACTGTGGAGGATATCGACATAGACCTCTCCGGGAATTTCGGCAAAGGCAGCATCGGCGGGACAATAACAGTAAAGAATATGAATGCAACCGCCTATGATATGAAATTTACCCTGAAAAATCCCGTAATGCTTACGCTATCTGACGGACATATCGATTTCAGTGACATAAATATTACGGGTGAGGATATAGAATTTTTCGTCAATGCAGCCCAGTTCAATCCGGATTCACTGAATATAAGCGGGCATACAATAGTCCCTCTAAGAATGCTGAAGGGTCTGACTAAGAACGCAGTCAGTGCCACCGGGGCATTATCAGCGGATTTCAATGTTCAGGGGAGCATCAAGAAACCGGAGGCAAGCATCAACGGTTCGCTGTCGAACTCTCTCATCAAACTATCGTTCTTTCCCCACCCGTTCGAAAACACTTCACTGAGATTCTTTATGCAGAAGGATATTATCACCATCAATGAACTCAGGGGTAAACTTGCGGGCGGAACATTCAGCGGCAGCGGAGATATAAAACTCGAATCATTTGTCCCGAAGAACTTCGATATAAAGGTGGATATATCAAGGGCATTTCTCTCCTTCCCGAAAGAGCTGCCTTCTGTCGTAAGCGGTTATATCTCAATCGGAGGAGACCTGAAGAAACTGCTCATCGGCGGAGAAATCGATATCGAGAGAGCCACATACAGCAAAAACGTGGATTTCAATATGCTCCTTATGGAACTGAGTAAAAAGAAACCCAAATTTACTGCATATTCGAAGGAGAACGAATTCGTATTTTTTGACATAGGGCTCAGGGCCCCGTCAGGAATCGTTGTAAAAAACAACCTTGTTGCCGACTCGGAATTCAAGGCAGACCTGAGGCTTACCGGTTCGAATGAGAGGATAGGTATAAACGGGACAGTAAATGCCATAAAGGGTAAGATGATTCTCTCCGGCAACGAATACACACTCAAGAGAGGTATTGTACAATTCACAGAGAAATACCGCATCGCCTACAATCTGGATTTCGTACTCTCCACGGTATGTCACGATACCAACTCCGGAATCGACCACAATATCGATATGTCCGTGACCGGCAACGATGAAAACATAAGAATCCACTACAAAGACAATACGAGTCCGCCGTTTTCCGAGACCGATATCATTACCTGCCTGGCACTCGGAAGCACACCGCAGAAGGTTGGAACACAGGAGAAGGGTCAGGATGAATCATTCGGTATTATCTCCAGTGTGGCAGGGGTTGACCAGAAGCTCAAGGATATAATCCCTATCCCCGTGGAGACCTTCAGAATCTCATCCAAATATTCCGACACACTGAGGATGAACGTGCCGCAGGTTCAGGTCTCGTGGAAACTTATGCAGAATCTCAGACTCAATTACTCCTCCTCCCTCATCTATTCACAGGACCAGAAGATAGAACTGGATTACAAACTCAATCAGAAGACATCGCTTCGTACCCAATGGAACTCTCAGGCACAGGTGCCGGTCGGGAATCTGGGTGTAGATGTCAAATGGACGTGGGAGTTCTGAGTATGAAGAGGATTCTGTCAGTCATATTCCTTCTGCTTCTTTCCGCGCAGGAAATCTGCTCACAGGAAACAATAAAGGATATTCTGGGCAAAAAGGTCCTCTCACTCGAAATCAAAGGCGTCTCTCAGGATATGCAGACGGATATTCTGAAACTCATACCGCTCAGGAAAGGTGACAAGCTCAGCATCGAGGCAGTAAAGAGGTCCATCAAGCTGATATACAAGGTTTACGATATCGACAATGTCGAAGTATATGCCTCACAGCGGTCCGGAGGTACCGATATTGTATTCAGAATCGTTCCGTCTGTTTTTATTAAGGATGTCAGGATATTCGGCAACGAAAATGTCCCGACGCTCGACATAATCAGGGCAATGGAATTCAACAGGATGAGTATCTTTTCCAAGGCACAGGAGACCAACTATATCGAAAAAATTACCCAGTATCTCTATTCCCGCGGTTTCAGAAAGGCGGTCGTCAAGACATATACGGAGAATACAGACCTTCCGAACGTTCTGAATCTCTTCGTTATCATCGAGGAGAATGAAAGGGCTGTCGTGGGCAATGCCGAGATAGAAGTAAATGATATCAGACTCCGCTCATCTGCACTCAACACACTCGGAATCAATGAGGGCGAACCTCTTGATATCGTAAACATCAAAAAGAAAAGGGAGAAACTAATAAAGAGTTTCAAAAACAAAGGACGGATATTCGTCTCTGTATCGGAGCCTTCCGTAAAATACAACCCCCAGAAAAACTCAGGTGATATATCGGTAAAGATCGAAAACGAAAGACCTGTTAAGGTTCTGGTAAAAGGCAACAGGACAATGCCGCTAAGAAAGATCAGAGAGAATCTTATGAACCTTATTGAATCACAGGAGAGACTGGACATTGACGTCATCAAATACGAATTAACCGAACTTTACCGGTCCTACGGATATTATTTTGCGGAGATAAATGTCAGAATAAAGAGAAAGATGAATTACGACCATCTCATAATTGATATAGATGAGAAGAATCAGGTATTAATCAAGGGATTCGAGTTCGAAGGCAACAAGCATTACAGCAGTCAGGTACTGAGTGATATTATTCAGACATATATAGAGGAGGTCTTCCCGCAGGAATCTGCATTCGAACAGGTAAAGTATCAGGAGATGGAATACGGACTTCTGATATCTGATATCAGTGACAAATCCGGGTACCAGAGAAGGATATCGGTTGAGCAGGACAGGACAAAACTTCTGTCAGGAGAGTATCTGCATACAAATTCCACACTCGAAAACTTCTACAAATCAAACGGTTTTTTAAGTGTCGAGGTTCAGGAACCACAGATGATATTCAATGAATCCAAAAGTCAGGTCACTTTAAGATACACAATCAAAGAGGGAGTTCAGACAATCGTAAAGAAGATAAGCTTCGAAAACAACAAATCACTTTCATCTTTCATCCTCTCTATGAATACGAGAAGCCTCAGGAACAAACCCCTGAGTTATTTCGAACTGGAGAATGCGGCACTCGGGATCAGGAGGATGTATGAAAACGAGGGGTACTACTTTGTCTCTGTTGATTACGAGGTGGATTTTTCAGGGGACAGAAAAACGGCTGACATTCGGTTTATTATAGAAGAAAATCCGAAGGTATACGTAAAAAGAATCATTCCTCAGGGAAATTATTCAACGAACGATTCGGTCATTCTTTCGAATATATTTCTCAAGGAACGTGGGCTTTTGAGACAGAATGACCTGATATCCTCTCAGGCGAGGCTTTTGAGACTCTCTGTCTTTCAGGACGCGAGCCTGAGCGTTCTGGAGCCCGAATTCGTTCTGCCTGAAAAGGATGTACTCGTTCAGGTAAGGGAGAACGAACCGAGATATATCGAATACTCCCTCGGGCTTTCTACGGAAGAAGGCATAAGAACGACCTTTATGTTCAATCATCTCAATCTCTTCAGAAGTGCCCTCGAGTTCAACTCGCGGCTCACACTCAGCTATCAGGTCTTTATGTATATCCCGGGCTATTACGATGACAGTGTGGCATCGGCGTATAAGGACCTCGTGCTCACCGATGCCGTCTCACGTTATTTAAATCTCGGACTTAATTATCCTAAGATCTACGGCATCCCTCTTATGGCCTCCACACGACTCGATATAATAAATGAACGTGTAAATCAGCGGGCGTATTATATGGACAGGTCGGCACTCAGCCCCTCCTTCGAGATTCAGACCCTGAAATTTCTTTCGTTTTACCTCCAGCTCTCACTGGATTACAAGTATCTCAAGCGGACCCCGGCTGTCATTCCCGATTCAGCACTCTCATACTCGGAGCTGCAGGCTCTCAGAACACCGCTTGGCTCCAACATCCTCGGCTCGGTCAAACCTACGATCACCTATGACAGACGGGATGACAAGTTCAACCCGCACAGAGGATATTACATTACTCTTGGCAGTGAATATGTCCAGAACCTTGGCTCAAAACCGGTCTCGCTTCTCAAACTGAATTCGGTAAACACCCTCTATATCCCGACCAGCAGGAAGAATACCCTCGCCTTGCAGATTGCCGGAGGCAACATCTTTTCGCTCGCCGACGACTCTCAGACACCATCGGATATGTTCTTCTATCTGGGCGGACGTTCTACCCTCAGGGGAATTGCCGAAAGTGCCGTATGGCCCGCCGACATCAGCAACGAATCAAAGATTGAAGGAGGAGAAGTAAAACTCTCTCCGGGAGGAAATACCTATCTTATGTACAAGATAGAGTTCAGATTCCCTCTTACAAAGGGTTTCGACGGCGGTATATTTATCGATGCCGGAAATCTCTGGGCAAATTCAGACAACTTCTCGTTTTTGAAGCTCAGGGCGACGACCGGATTCGGACTCAGGTACAGAACACCGGTCGGTCCTATTGCACTCGATATCGGCTTCAACCTTATGCCGGACGAGGCGGTCTCGGAGCCCGTTATGGCGTGGCATTTCTCAGTCGGATTATTTTAGTCAGCTATGGAGAAGATAAAAATTATATCAGTGACAAGTATGATTCTTCTCATCGCGGCGTTTTCAATCTATACAAAATGCGATGCCAAGGAGGATGGCAAGTTGAAGGATAAGAAAATATTTCTGCCCGAACCAAAAACAAAGGGTTCAGTCTCAGTAGAAGAGACACTCAGCAAAAGAAGGTCTGTCAGGAAATTTCAGGATACACCTCTGAGTATTCCGGAAGTATCGCAGTTATTATGGGCCGCTTACGGAATCACGGAGAAAGACGGCAGAAAGACCACTCCATCTGCCGGCGCTACATACCCGCTTGAGATATATGTTGTGGTAAAGAACGTTGAAAAACTGAAACCGGGGCTTTACAAATATGATTCCGGAGGACATTTTCTCACAAACATAAAGGAGGGGAATTTTTACAACGAGATTTCCGAGACGACATATCAGCCACAGATGTGCAAAAGTGCCCCGATGATTTTTGTCATTACCGCAATAACCGAAAAAACAACATCTGTCTACGGTGAGCGCGGGATCAGATATATCTTTATGGAGACGGGACATAGTGCACAGAACATATCGCTTCAGGGTGTCTCACTCGGAATAGGCTCTGTCCTTGTAGGTGCATTCGACGATGATAAGGTCGCGGGTGTTTTATCACTGAAAAATGGAGAAATCCCGCTCTATATAATACCCGTCGGGAAGACAGAGAGATACAAGTAAAGTTATCGAATACCTCTGTAATTATTCAAAAAACCATAGAGAGATTAGTGCCGAAGAACTGAAGATTATATGAGCTCTGAAATCAAAAGAGCGGAATAATTTATCTATATCTAAAAGTATTTTTTATGATATTAGTCAGATTGAACTAACTCTTAGATATCTTTTACCTACCCGGTAAGTTCTCCTGCTCTATCAGCCTTATCGGCTCTTCGGTAATTTCGGAGGAGGCGTTGCGGCCAAAGTCGATGAGCTCTATTTTTGTATTCTCGGATTCTGCCTTAATCACTCCGAAAAACGGTATCTCCTTTGAATAAATCATCTTGGATTTCGGCTTGTCGGATTTTACCGAAAAGGCTGGAATACTCTTCTTCCCAAACTTGTATTGTATCTTCTCACCGACGTTCTCTATACAGGGAAACGATTTGAGCGTCTCTTCCGTCTTATCCTGCGAGCCTGTCGGAACCTCGAGTACGGGAGAATAGCCGGGTCTGCTCTTGTTGATTATTTTTACAATCTGTCTTAAAACCTTATCGGGTCTCAGCGGGTCTCCGACAATCAGCCTCTTGATAATAAAATCGAGTTCCTTACCCCTCGCAATTATCTCAAACCAGAGTGCCTTCTTCTCATTCTCCTTCTCTTCCCCTACAATGGCAAGTTTCAGCTCCAGCTTCTCCTTCTCAGAATAAATGCTGTAGCTGACCCAATCACCGTTTTCAGGCATTCTGCCGCGATTGCAGTCCAGTGCATCGGACTGGTTTATAACAAACAAAGACATTAAAAAAACAATTAAATAACTCATAAAACAATTCTATCCCATCAAAGCACCTTTTGTAAACATTTTTCTAATCTGCCCGAAAAAGTCTTTCGTAAAAACAATAATTCAAATCTGCATCAGATGTGCTATGCTCCGGAATATATCAGCAATGTAACGGAGGAACATTTTGATGAATTTATCGGAATTTAAGAAATTTTTGCTACGGGGTAATGTAATCGACCTCGCGGTAGCGGTCATTATCGGTGCGGCATTCAATCAGATTGTAAACTCACTGGTTGCGGATGTCTTTACGCCTATGCTTGGTCTCATCGGCGGTGCACCGGACTTTTCTGCAATCAAAGTAGGGCCTGTCTCTGTAGGCAAGTTCATCAACGCAGTTATCAATTTTCTGATTGTCGCCTCGGTAATTTTCTGGGGAGTAATCAAACCTGTTCAGAAGCTCAAAACACTTGCCGTAAAGGAGGAAGAGGCAAAGCCCAAACCTGTCCCCGAAAATATTCTCTTACTAAAGGATATTCTGGAAACACTCAAAAGTATCGAAAAGAAATAGTTCTCTAAAATTCCTGTTTGCTCTGTTTTCATTTCAGATTTTCAATATCCGGCTACGAGCTATAGCTCAGTCACTTCCCTTCCAGCTTCTTCTTTATTACTTCCTCAATCTCGTCCTTCTCCGTATCAGTCTTATTTACAGGCTCCTTATCGGGACTGTGATTCTCCCTTTTCTGCTCATTCCTGATGACCTTTTTTACTTCCCTGTCTGCATCAACTATACTGACCGACGGGCTCTTTTCAATTTCGGACCTGAAGAAACCGGTTACTCTCTCATATATGGTACGGTTGTCAAATCTGTGATAGAAAAGGACATATACGGCTGCTGCAAAAATTATGAGATAGAGAATATACTTTCCGGCCGGAAATCCGCTTTTTTTCTTGTAGGCAATCCTTTTCTTAAGAGGGCTCACCTATATAAACCTCTTTATGACATTAATCGATTCCTTAAGCTCCGGGACACCGGCAAACCACTCTCTGCCTGTCAGTCTGTTTGTGCAGTATCTGTAGAGGTCTGCAATTGCCTCCCTGAACTCTGAGGGGAGTCTCTCGGGTTGCTTTTCGCATATCTCCCTAAAGTTCTGCCTGTCCTTCTCCTTTGCACGGTTTAAGGCCTCGAACCATTCGGTCTTACGATAGTAGATTCTGGCAACCTCCTTCGAGACCGGCATCCCTTCGTATGTAAACCTGCATTCGTCCAGCGTGCCGAAGACATCGACTATACATATTTCGCCGCTCTCATCAACCGCAAATTCAATCTTTCCGTCCTCATTTACAAGACCGAGTTTTGCAAACTCTTCTGTAATCAGATTATTAAGCTGGTTCAGCATATCCTTGAGGCGGGAAATCCTTTTACTGTCAAGACCTGATATTCTCTCTGCCTCGTCCCACTTTATGTATCTGTCCGTCCTCTCGAGTTTCGTTGAGACATCATAAATCGGATTTTTCAGCTCAGAGCCCGGTTCCGGCATCGCGTCAAGACCAAGATCAGACGGAGTTATCTCCCCGCTCTTGAGTCTCTTGAAGACCGAACTGCCTTCCGGCAATCTGTTGCGGTAAATTACCTCGAGCGGGATGAGATAGTTTCTGCTGATACCTTTGTACTGGGAGTAGTCATAGGTTTTGTCGGGCAGAAGCGGTGGTCTGTATACATTGAATATTTTTACACACATCGCAGAGGAGGCGGACCTGAGAGCCCCGAGTCTGGTTGCCTTACCCTCCGAATCCATCCCGATATAATGAGTCTTGAATCCGTTCTTTTCGGCGAGCTCGAAGAAATGTGCACCTAAAATGGCAATCGATTTCCCCTTGTCAGGGATGAGGTCGGGCATCTCTCCCCAGTCGAAGACGGAATATCTGTCCGAAAAAGTAAATATACCTTCTCCTGCCTTATCAGGTTCGGGCTGTCTTATGATTCTCAGGTCTTTTACACTACCCATTTTTAATCTCCGAATCTGCGTCAAAGAGTTTCTTCTGCTGAGCCTTCTGATACTCCTCTACCTTCTTTCTTACATCCTCATCCCTGATTCCGATTATCTTTGCAGCGGCCAGAGCGGCATTCTCCGGAGTAAGGACAAGCATCGGGGCAATCCCGGAAGGCATTCTGACCGTCGAGTAAAGGTCGTACAGGACGTTCTGCCCGTCAAGAGGAGGGCAGGCAATAACAGGCTTGCTGGTATTCCCGTCGGTTAGTCCCGAGAGCGCATTACTTCTTCCGGCAACAGTAATAATAATATCGCAGTCCGAATTCCTGATAATACTCAGTGTCTGCTCGGGAACCTTGTGCGCAGACGCAACTCTCATCTCAGACGAAATACCAAATTTTTTCAGTTCATCGGATATCTTTTTACACCAGTCTTTGTCAGCCGGCGAGCCCATTAGTATGAGCGATCTAGGCATTAGGCCTTCCTCCCTTGCAAACGGTCTTATCCAAAAAAGACCTCGGACTCCTTATAGAAGTTCATATCAAGTGTCTTGGTCTTCCCTATGTAATTTCCGTGCTTGTCGAGTTCTGCAATATCCCTGACATCAACAGAGACGATATTTCCTCCGACGGTTCCGACCATCTTGCCGAATTCATTATTTGCCACAAGGTCGACTGCCTTGAGACCGAGTCTGGTTGCCAGAATCCTGTCCGTCGGGGTCGGCGCTCCGCCTCTCTGTATATGTCCGAGAATGACGTATCTGGTCTCGTATCCGGTCCGTTTCTCGATCTCCTTCGAGAGGGCAACGGAGATTCCTCCGAGTATCGGATGGTCGAATGCGACATCCATCTTGTCGGAAGTCCCTTTTATGGAGTTGTCTTTCGATACAGCACCTTCTGCAACCACTACAATAGAGAAGGTCTTTCCTCTCCTCTCGTGTCTCTTTTTAAGAATTGCACAGACCTCTTCAATATCAAAAGGCTTTTCGGGGACGAGTATAAGGTCAGCCCCTCCTGCCATTCCGGAGAGTGCGGCAATCCAGCCTGCGTGTCTGCCCATAACCTCGATAACCATAACCCTGTCGTGGGATTCCGCTGTTGTATGGAGGTTGTCAATTGCCTCGGTGGCGATCTTGACTGCTGTATCAAATCCTATGGTATAGTCAGTACCGACCACATCATTGTCAATCGTTTTCGGTACGCACACAATCGGGAAGTCGTATTTGATAAACATATTTGCGGCAACGCCGAGTGTATCATTTCCTCCGATTGCAATGAGTGCATCCAGACCGAATTTTTTCAGATTATCCCTGATCTTGAGATAGCCGTCCTCGATCTTTGCAGGATTGGTTCTGGATGTCCCGAGAATCGTTCCTCCCTTCGGAAGGATTCCTGATACCGCAAGCTTCGTAAGAGGCTCGACGAGTCCGTCAATGGGACCGCTCCACCCTCTCTTAAAGCCCACAACATCAAACCCGTACCCGTCAATCGCCCTTCTTACTACTGCCCTGATTGCAGCATTGAGGCCCGGACAATCACCGCCGCCTGTAAGTACACCTATCTTTTTCATACTTCATACTCCTTTGAAAAAGGACTTGCTTAAATACATTAAAAGTCTTTTTTTTGTCAATAAAAATTGCTATCTGATTTCGATACGGATAAGAGAAAGCCCTATGAGAAGAATATCTCCGTTATTCAGCTTCTCCGTCCCTCTTATTCTGACAAATGTCCCGTTTGAGCTTCCGAGGTCCTTCAGGAAAAATCTGCTCTCCCTCATTTCAACCTGAGCGTGCTTCGAGGACATAAAGCCGTCGTACGGATAGACAATCTCCCCGGCCTCTCTCCCGAAGACTACCGGATTATTGACCAGCAATCTCGTCTCTCCGATTCTTGCCCCCTCGAGAATCTGAACCACTCTTCCCCAGATATTCAGTACCGTCGAACCGATCTGGAGCGAATCGTCTCCGTCCATTCTCTGGAAATTGACCTCTTCGATCTCCCTTACTGTATCAAATCTCAAAAGCTGCTTCCCTATTCTGAAATAATCCTGTGAACGAATCTCGACCTCTCCCACGACCTTTCTGTAAATACCGTTGAGCGAATTTTCGTCTACCACATATAATTCGTCATTTTCGAGCTTGAATCTTCCGTGCAGTGGGGAGACATATTTGTCATCTGCGAGCAGTATCAGACCCTTCGACCTGCCGAACATAGTCTCCTTTGTCGACAAAGTATATATCGGTCCTGATGTCCCGTCAGTCTTGATAACCTGTGCCCTGAATATCGGTTTGGGTTTTTCTACCGGCATTACAGCCTGCATAAATACCGTGCGTCCCTTTGCCTGTGAATCTACCTGTTCGGTACCTACCTGATAGCCGCAGAATCCGCAGAACCTGAAGCCCGGCGGTATTATATTGTTGCACTGGGGGCATCTCTTCTCCTGAATTACAGGCGCAGACGAGGAGACCGGAGGCGGGTTATATGCGGCAGGCGGAACACTCTGCGGAATGGGAGGCGGAACCATCTCGACCTTCTGCGGTACTGTAGGTGCCTGTGATATCTTTGAACCTGCATCCGGAATATTCGGGATAACCTGGTCCCACGGCATTACCTGAACGCCCGGCATCCCCGGAGATGATTGTGTAACCGGCGGTTTCGAGACTACATTCGTGAGCGGAATCGGTTCATTTGCAGGTGTAGGTGGGACAGTCGGTGTTGCCCTGAGTTCACTCCCGCAATAAAGACAATAGACATAGTCATCTGCGTTTTCCTGTTTGCAATTCGGACATATAATCATAACCATCTCCTTTTAAAAGCCAGAGCAGATTATTTTACTTTTTATATTTAATGTCAAGCCAAAAATAACCCCTGCTTCTGTTATAATAAGGCTGCCGGAATAAAATATCGGGAAATTTTTCTGCCTCTTCTTTTGCGCCTGAGATTCTCTTCCTGTTTTTATTCATTGTTTTTTGGAATTGATTGAACGGGATTGCTGTTATATATACGGACTGTCGGTCTGCCGAAAGGAGTTTTGTATGGAGTTCAATATCAACGAGGTAAATGAATTCATCAGAAAAGAATCCGCCTTCGTGGATGTAATTATTACAGAGGCATCGAAGGTAATAGCGGGTCAGAGGCATCTGATTGAAGGAATTATAATGGGTCTTCTGACAGACGGGCATATCCTTGTAGAAGGAGTTCCCGGGCTTGCCAAGACCCTGACCATCAGGACGATTTCCGATATCCTGAGCCTCAGCTTCCAGAGGATACAGTTTACACCCGACCTTCTTCCGGCAGATATCATCGGAACTATGATCTACAATCAGTCAACAGGTTCGTTCACCGCAAAGAAGGGACCGGTCTTTACGAATATTCTCCTCGCAGACGAGATAAACAGGGCGCCGGCAAAGGTTCAGTCGGCACTACTGGAGGCAATGCAGGAAAGACAGGTCACTATAGGTGAGACGACCTACAGACTTCCCGCACCTTTCCTTGTAATGGCGACCCAGAACCCTATCGAACAGGAGGGGACATACCCGCTGCCGGAGGCACAGGTCGACAGATTCTTTCTGAAAATCAGGGTAGATTATCCGTCTGTTCAGGAAGAAAAGGAGATAATCAACAGAATGACGGCTGCGCAGTTTCCCGATTACCAGAAGAAGGTCATCACTCCCGAGATTCTTATCAGGGCAAAGGAGGCGCTCTTCAGAATCTATGTCGACGACAAGATTAAGGATTATGCACTCTCGATAGTCTTTGCATCCAGAAAGCCCGAAGAATACGGGCTCAAGGGATATTCCCAGCTGATAGAATACGGGGCCTCTCCGCGTGCATCCATCTGCCTCATACAGGCGGCCCGCGCAAATGCCTTCATCAGGAGAAGGGGATATGTAACACCCGAAGATATCAAATCGGTAGGAATGGATGTGCTCAGACACAGGATAATTCCCTCCTTTGAGGCAGAGGCCGAGAATATAACATCCGAAAAGATAATCCAGAAGATCTTCGATACTGTGGAAGTTCCGTAATATGCTGACTGCCGAAATTCTGAAAAAGATAAGAAAGATAGAGATTTCGACACGCCGTGTGGTCAGCGAGACATTCTCCGGACAATATCACTCCGTCTTCAAGGGTCAGGGCATTGAATTTTCGGAGGTGAGGCCGTATATAGCAGGTGACGAGATAAGATTCATCGACTGGAATGTCTCGGCAAGGCAGAACAGCCTCTTTGTAAAGAGGTTTGCGGAAGAGAGGGAACTAACCGTCTTCATAATAGCGGATGTCTCGGGCTCCACACTCTTCGGCTCACGTTCGGCCCTAAAATCCGAAATCATCGCCGAGATATCCTCCATAATTGCCTTCTCGGCAATAGACAACAAGGACAAGGTAGGTGCGATACTGTTCACGGACAGGGTAGAGAAATATATACCCCCCAAGAAGGGGAGAAAACACGTTCTCTCGATAATCTCCGAGATAATGTCATACAGGGCACAGAGCCGGAAGACCGGCATAGACAACGCCCTCAGATATGCACTTAACATACTGAGAAGAAGGTCTGTTGTCTTTCTGCTGAGTGATTTTATAGACAAGGGTTTCGAAAAGAGTCTTTCGATTGCATCAAGAAAACACGACCTGATTGCAGTAAGGCTCTCGGACCCCGCAGAGAGCGGTCTGAATCTCCCGTTTGGTCTCTCGGTCAGAGACCCGGAGAGCGGGGAGGAATATGTCATCGATACGACACGTTATCAGAATGCTCAGGAACTGAAGAGATTCATTTCTGCTTCATCATCGCATATCTCGGAGATATTCAGAAAGAACGACATAGATTATCTGGATATAGACATATCTGCCGATTATGTGGCGGCCCTCATTAAGTTCTTCAGGATGCGTCAGAGAAGGAACAGAAGATAATATGCCGGGCGTTTTTGCCAGAATACTCTTTTTAGCCTGTTTTATCCTCTCCGCAAGAGAGCTTCCTGCCGAATGTATCATAAATGCGCGAACCGATAAAAATACAGTCATTGTAGGAGATGAAATCAATCTCAGTATAAGCCTTAAATACAAGGAAGGTGAGCACTGCCGTATAGGAGATGATGCAGGCTTTAAGAAATTCAGACTTCTGAAGAAGGAGGTCAAAACCGAAAAGAACGGCGGATATGTGACGGACACCTACAGTTTCGTGCTTACCCCGCTCGAACTCGGGGAGGTCTCAATCCCCCCTATCACGGTTCACACGTCAGAGGATGCAGGTTATGCAGACGAAGAGGGACCCATCGAGACACCGGAGATAAAAATCAACGTTCAGGGAGTAATTGCCGGCGGGCAGGACGCAAAGCTCAAGGATATTTTACCTCCGGAAAAGGTATATGAAAGAACCTATCTGTTGCTCTACATACTCGGCGGTATCGTTGCCGCCGCTCTGCTGGTCCTGCTTCTGTTGAGATATCTCAAAAAGAGAAAGGCGAAAAACGCAGAGAGTATCAGGAGCAGTCCTCCCGAACCGGAGCTCTCACCCTATGAAGAGGCGATGCTCTCTCTGAAAATACTTGAAGAGGAGAGACTCATCTCAAAATCTATGTACAAGGAACTCTACCTGCGGCTGACAGAGATTCTGAAGAGATTTATCGAAAGATTCTACGGATTCAATGCGGTCGAGATGACAACCTCCGAACTTATGCTGTATCTTATGGACCATCCCCAGCCGAATCTGGATATCGCCGAAATGAAGGATTTTCTCTCGCTGTCCGACCTTGTAAAGTTTGCAAAGTACACCCCGGAGCCTGAATCGGCCTACCGCGATTTCAACAATGTCAGGAATATTATCAGCAAGGCAGCCCGGCATATAACCGGTGAAACCGCCGGCGACGGGGGGAAGAAATGAGTCTTTTCAGTATCAGATTCGAATATCCCTATCTGCTTGTAATACCGCTCATTATAATCCTTATCTCTCCCTTTCTTTACAGGCTGATAAAGAAGAGAAGACCTGTCCTTCTCTTCCCCTACGCATCCCGCATAAAGAATATTAAGGGAATCAATATCAAAAGCGGCGATTTTACATTCTTCCTGCAGATACTCATACTGGTCCTTCTCTCTCTGGCGGCATCTATGCCGAGATACGTAAAGGGTGAATACAGATATTTTACCGAAGGCATCGATATTATGATTGTGCTCGACTGCTCCACTTCTATGGAGGCATTGGATTTCGACCCGAAGAGCCGTATTACAGTGGCCAAGGAGGTCTTCAGGGATTTTATAGACTCACGTAAAAACGACAGAATCGGACTGGTGGTATTTGCAAAACAGGCGTATACACAGTCTCCGCTCACACTGGATTACAAGGCACTAAAGACACTTATCGACCCTATAAGGACAGGTGTTATCGAGGACGGAACCGCGATAGGGAACGCCATCGCGGTAGCAATCAACAGACTGCGGGAATCCCAGTCGAAGACAAAGACGATCTTTCTGGTAACGGATGGTGACAATAATGCGGGGAACATCTCTCCCCTCGAGGCCGCCGAACTTGCAAAAAAATTCGGGATATTCATATACCCGATTATGATAGGAAAGGATGGACCAGTCCCGTATCCGGTCGGTAAGGACTTCTTTGGCAGGACGGTCTTCAGGAATGTCGAATTTACCACAAATCCGAAACTGCTGCAGGAGATAGCCGCAAAGACCGGCGGGGAATATTTCGAGGCAAAAAATTATGAGGAGTTCAGAAACACCTTTCCGAAGATACTCGATTCACTTGCAAAGAGCCGGTTTGAGGAGACGAGCGTCTATGAAAATCAGACAGACCTCGGATTCTACCTCCTGATAATCTCATTCTTTCTGACCTTAATCCTACTTACCGTATTTTCCCCGCTCAGAAAGTTCCCTTCATAGCAACTTAATTACTTGATTTTTTTGTATTTATGAGTATAATATTATAGCCCTTGCAGGAGGTAATTGTGAGTCATTCAGAGAACAAAATAATTAGATTAGGCATTATCGGAAGCGGTTCTTTTGTTCAGAGCGACTATCTGCCCAGTTTTTCCAGAATAAGTGGTGTCAAGATATCTGCGATATGCGGGAATACGCCGGACAAGGTCAGGGCACTTACCTCAAAATACGGAATCTCGGGGGCATATACTGACTGGAGAGATATGCTCAACGTGGTCCCGCTCGATGCAGTCGCAATAGCAACACCGAATTATCTGCACGATATTCAGGCTATAGAGGTCCTTAAACACGGTTACCACGTCTTTGTCGAAAAGCCTATGGCAATTACTCTGGGCAGGGCAAAGAAGATGGTGGCTCTTGCAAAGGCAGCAAAGAAGATACTTATGATAAACCAGAGCAAGAGATTCTCACCCGTCTTCCTGACGGCCAGAGACTTTATTATAAAGGGCGGAATAGGCAAGATCTATTCCATCAGTATGAGAATTGCCCACAGTGGTCCCGATTCGGACGAAAAGAGAGGGGACTGGTTCTTTGACAAGAAACGTTCAGGCGGAGGTGCGGTACTTGACTTAGGTATCCATATGGTCGACCTCGCCCGTTTTCTTATCAACGACGACATAATCGAATCCTACAACGTAAATACCCAGCTTGTTAAGAGAGGGGACGTCGAGGACAACGGAATCCTGATTGCCAAGACCAAGGAAAACATCGTTATCTCTGTAGAAGCCTCATGGACATCCTTCAGGAGCGAGTGTTATGCGACGATATACGGCGAAAACGGAATTCTGTATGTCTCGGAGATGCCCGAACAGAAGGTCGAATTTACAAACACAAAAGGGAAGAAAGAGTCAGTCAAACTGATTACTAAACTGCCGCCGTATGAGACCAATCCCTATCAGCACTTTATTTCGAGCCTCAGGGGCGAGACCAGATGCCGCACCGAAGGCAGCGATATCATAAAAAGTCTCAGAGTTATTATTAAAAAGTAAAATTTTTATCTGTAAAAACAACAACCCCCTTCTCATCAATGCTTTTATATTCTCTCAATGGCAGGGCTTATTATGCCATATGACAAAGAGGCAAAATTTAGAAATAAGAGCATACAATATTTTCTTCACTCTCTATTCCGGAACAAATCCGGCAGAATTTTTAAAAAACTATATTTATCTGATTTTTTGACTGAGATCCAAGAATACTACATTTTTCAATTATTTTACGAATATTAATGCTCTGAAAATTTTTCTTGAGTGCCTCTATTCATCTCCGATAAATCATACTTTTCCAATGATTTATGAAAAATTCCGGAATGTTCCAATAGCAAATTAGGCTGAATATACCCCAAAATTTTGGTATTTTTAGAGTGTATGAGAGCAGGGATTATTGATTTTACTACTATCTAAAAGCAATCTGTCTCTCTAAGCCTCTTGTTTCCTTATGTTTGCAAGGACTATGTAAAC
>Ga0067045_1027886_pt1 | contig 53046 bp, 59 predicted proteins | sample TerdegcTABiofilm_FD_59184 | JGI IMG/M metagenome (GOLD analysis project Ga0067045, IMG submission 59184) | Combined Assembly of (Gp0054472, Gp0054536) Wastewater bioreactor microbial communities from Singapore -Terephthalate degrading...
TCGAGGGGAAAACGAGATTACTAGGAGTAATAAGAGGATAGATAGGATATATCTGGAACCAGAAGATGTTTTACCTCTCCCGGAAACCCTGGAAGCGATCGAGCAAGCAGAATTGATTATCCTGGGTCCAGGTAGTTTATATACCAGTGTAATTTGTAATCTCTTGGTAAAAGGTATACCAAAAACAATTATTAACTCGAAAGCTTTGAAGTTATATATCTGTAATGTAATGACCCAGCCGGGAGAAACTAATAATTATTCTGCTTCTCAGCATTTAAAAGAGGTAGAAAGATATTTAGGGCAAGATTGCCTTGATTATATGATAGTCAATACTGCCCAGATTAGTGAAGAGTTGAAAGAAAAGTATGCCCGGGAAGGTTCTTATCAGGTAATTATTGATCGAACAGAAATACAGAAGAGGAAGGTAAAACTGATAGAAAGAGAGTTATGGCTGGATCACCACCTGGCTAGACATGATTCTGATCTTTTAGCTCGATTGATTAATGAATTATTTATCGAGGAGAAAGGATAAGTGTTATTCTATTATCGGGTAAAGAATGAATTGGCAAGAATTATTCCCCGGGATTTTGCGGAAAAGAGGGATGAATTATTAGCCTTTATCCAGTTAAAAGGGAGTATCATTAGCCGGAGAGAGAAAACAGAATTATTGATTACTCTTCGGGATCCAGCAGTAACTCGGACCTCTTATCGTTTGATCAAAGAGATCTTTAAGATAAAGCCCCTGGTGAAAGCTCGGGATTTATCCAAAAATAGGAAGAAATTTACTATTATCAGCCCTTACCTCAACAAAGAAAAGAAAATTTTTAAAGATTTCTACCAGGTTTATAAATTATTAATGGAAAAAAATATTGTTTCCTTGGAGGAGGCTGGTTTCTCTACCTTTGCTTATCTAAGGGGAGTTTTTTTACTTAATGGCTTCATCAATAATCCAGAAAGAATGTATCATTTAACCATTTTATGCCCCAATGAGGAGGAAGCAAATTTTGTCTATCACCTTTTAGAAGCCTATCATTTAGATTTTAAGGTTGGTCCCTGGAAAAAGAAATGGCTGGTATATTTAAAGAAAGGGGATAGCATCTTTGAATTTTTACGTCTAATCGGAGTTCAAAATGCCCTGCTTTATTATCAAGATATAAGAGCTAGAAAGGATGTAGTAAATACCGTCAATAGGTTAGTTAATTGTGAAACTGCTAATTTGAATAAGGTAATCTTTTCAGCAGTTGAACAATTGCGAAAAATAGATATAATAGAAAAGAGAGTAGGCTTAAAAAATATTTCACCGAAATTAGCTCAAGTTGCCTCACTCCGTAAAAAATTTCCTTATGCCAGTTTGCAAGAAATGGTCAGGGAATTTAATTATGAAATAACTAAATCTGGACTTTATCATCGCTTAAGAAAAATTTCTGAAATGGCTGATGAGCTGATAGATAAATAGTGTGGTCTATCGGAAGAAGAAAACAATCCTCTAAAAATAGTCAAGGAGGGATAAGATGGCTAACGTAATCTTAAAAAATTTTACCAAAAAATTTAAAGATGTTGTGGCCGTGGATAATCTTAGCATAGAGATAAAGAATAAGGAATTTGCGGTATTGGTTGGCCCATCGGGTTGTGGGAAGACTACTACTTTAAGGGCAATTGCTGGTTTAGAAGAAGCGACTGAGGGAGAGATTTATATTGGAGATAGATTGGTCAACGATGTTCAACCCAAAGATAGAGATATTGCTATGGTCTTCCAGAATTATGCTCTTTATCCCCATATGGATGTCTATAATAATATGGCTTTTGGCTTAAAATTAAGAAAACTTCCTAAAGACGAGATTGATAGAAGAGTCAAAGAAGCAGCTGAGATATTAGGGATAGACAACCTACTGAATCGAAAACCCAAAGAATTATCCGGTGGCCAAAGACAACGAGTGGCAGTAGGAAGGGCTATTGTACGTAAACCAAAAGTCTTTTTATTTGATGAACCACTTTCCAACCTGGATGCTAAATTAAGAGTAGCTATGCGGGCAGAGATCAGTAAACTCCATCGCCGGTTAGAAGCCACCATAATCTATGTAACTCATGACCAGGTAGAGGCTATGACGATGGCTAATCGAATATTTATTATGAATGAAGGCCGTCTTCAACAATCTGGTTCTCCTTTAGAAGTATATAAACAACCAGCTAATAAGTTTGTAGCTGGGTTTATTGGTTCACCTGCTATGAATTTTATAGCTTCTAGAATTTTAAAAGAAGAGGGAGAATTTTTCGTTGATGCAGAAAGCTTTAAATTAAAGATTCCTTCTGTATTTCATTCTCGTATATCCCCCTATGTAGGCAAGGAGGTAATTTTTGGCGTAAGACCTGAAGATATTCATGATCGAGAATTCTTTCCTGAATTATCTTCGGCTAAGGTTATAGAAGCGAAAGTGGAAGTTATTGAACCTCTGGGAGCGGAAATCTTAATTTACCTTTTATGTGGTAAACATTCACTGGTAAGCAAAGTAGATACCCGTACCCAGTCGGAAGTAGATCGGAATTTAGCAGTAGTTGTGGATATGGAAAAGACTCATTTCTTTGATCCCCAAACTTTATTAACTATAGTTTAATGGTCAGCTAAGATTTATGATTATAGGTTCTTATCCTGACCTTACTGGGTAAAAAACTATGTATAACCAGATGAAGTATGAACTGGCTCTGAAGCAAAAACAAAAATTAATGCTTACTCCTCAATTATTTCAATCGATTAAGATATTACAATTGAATTTGTTAGAATTAAGAAATTTAATTGAGCAAGAGATGATGGAAAATCCCCTTTTAGAAATTTCTCCCCATCATGAGGGGCAAGGAGAAAGAAATAATTTGGGAGAAAATATAAGTGGGAAGGTAGTTGAGCCAGAGGAGAAAGCAGAAGATAATTTTTTAGATTACTGGGTAAATTACTTAGAGGAAGAAGAGGATTATCCTTTACCTGTAGATAAATCATTACCGGAAAAAGAGAATCTCTGGGAAAATTTCCTTAGTGAGGATATGTCTCTTGCCGATTATTTGCTAAGGCAATTGGGTTCAGCCATAGATAATGATATAGATTATAAGATTGGTGAATATCTAATCGGGAACATTAATGATAATGGTTATTTAACTACTGATTTAGAAACTATTGCCCGGGACCTTAATGTAAAAATGGAAAAGGTAAAAGAGATTTTAATCTTAATCCAGAGTTTTGATCCACCTGGAGTTGGAGCGAGGAATTTGGAAGAATGTTTATTAATACAAAAGAGATATTTAAATCTGCCTAACCAATATTTAGAAGAAATAATTAAGTACCATTTAGTGGATTTAGCCCAAAGAGCTTATTCTAAAATTGCTCGTGACTTGAATATCTCCCTATCCGAAGTTCAGAATTTAGCGGATATCCTCAAAAAAAGTTTCGATCCTAAACCGGGAAGGAGAATCAATAATTCCAGGGAAATTAGATATATTATTCCTGATTTGATACTAATGAAAGATGAAGATAGATATCGATTAATAATCAATGAAGAGTTCTTGCCTCGACTAAGTATTAATTCTCTATATAAAAGATATTTATCGAAAGATAGCCCGGTCTCTGCTGAACAGTTTGCTGGTCTGATTAAAAGAGATAAACATTCTGATCAAGAAATGAGAGATACTATAGCTTATATCAAAGAAAAATTACTTTCAGCTAGATCATTACTCCGGGGAATTGAACGGAGAAAAAAAACTATATATAATATTGCGGAGATAATCGTTGAACATCAAAAAGATTTTTTAGAAAATGGTATTTTATATATTAGACCGCTAACTCTAAAAGAGGTAGCTGATAAGCTGGGAATTCATGAATCTACTGTATCCCGGGCTATTCATAATAAAACTATACAAACTTCACGGGGAGTACTAAGTTTGAAATTTTTCTTTTCCCGGGGAGTAGAGGGTAGAGGGGGGAGTTTAACTTCTGCAGAACGGATTAAAAGATTGATTAAGCAATATATTGAGCGGGAAAATCCTTATGAACCTTTGAGTGATAAAGATTTAAGTGATTTATTATACCAAGAAGAGAAGATAAAACTTTCCCGTCGAACGGTAAATAAATATCGGGAAGCATTAGCTATACCTGCTTCTAATTTACGGAGAAGATTCGAGGTTTGATTTTCTATCTAGAGGTGGGCGGATTCCATACTTTTGAACCAACTTTGTCTAAATATTTTTTATCGAACAACTAAAAAAATTAAAAGATAGTAGTTGAAAAAATAAGGAGGTAACCAAATGACTATCAGAGTAGGTATTAATGGATTTGGAAGAATAGGGAGAATTGTATTTAGAGCCGGATTGAAAGATAAAGAGATAGAATTTGTAGCAGTAAATGATATTGCCGATATTAAAACTTTAGCTCATCTATTAAAGTATGATTCAATTCATGGAATATTACCGGAAGTTAGAGTGGAAAATAATAATATTATAGTCGGAGAGAGAAAATTAACTGTATTAAACGAGAAGGATCCTACCTGTTTACCCTGGAAGGATCTGGGAATAGATATCGTTATTGAATCTACCGGTATTTTTTTGGATCGAGAAGGAGCTTCCAAACATCTTTCTGCTGGAGCTAAAAAGGTAATTATTTCTGCTCCTGCTAAGGGTGAAGATATTACCATAGTTATGGGAGTAAACCAAGAAAAATATAGAGCTGCTGAACATCACATTATTTCTAATGCCTCCTGTACTACTAACTGCTTGGCTCCTGCGGTTAAGGTATTGAATGAGATTTTCGGTATAGAGAAGGGGACCATGACCACTATTCATTCCTATACTGCAGATCAGAGGTTAATGGATTTACCCCATAAAGATTTAAGAAGGGCACGGGCAGCTGCTCTATCGATGGTTCCTACCACTACCGGAGCTGCGAAAGCAGTTAGTTTAGTAATTCCGGAATTGAAGGGAAAATTAAATGGTTTTGCTATCCGGGTCCCCACTCCTAATGTTTCCTTGGTGGATTTTGTGGCGATCTTGAAGAGAAAGACCAGTGTTGAAGAGGTGAACCAGGCTTTTAAGGAGGCTTCTCAGAAAGAACTAACGGGAATTTTAGAATATACTGAAGAACCTTTAGTATCTAAGGATTTTAATGGCAATCCTTCCTCTTGTATCATCGATGGATTATCTACAATGGTTGTTGATGATAATTTAGTCAAGGTTATTGCTTGGTATGATAATGAATGGGGCTATTCCTGTAGGATTTTAGACCTCGCCAAATATATTGGGAAATAAGTTATCTATTTTCCCAGTATAATGAAATAGTACCCCTTAAAATGCTTAGCACAATAGATTAATTTTAGGATTAAATTAGCGTTTAATTAAATTGAATGTAGAATCTGGAGGTAAGATAATGCGCATTCCATTAATTGCGGGAAATTGGAAGATGAATAAAACTGTAGTAGAATCTATTGCCCTGGTAAAAGAGATCAAAGATTTTGTTCGAGATTTTAAGGGAGTAGAAATTGTAGTTTGTCCGCCCTTTACCGTTTTATGGGTAGTAAGGGAAATAATTAATGGATCCAATCTGCATCTGGGGGCACAGGATATGTACTGGGAGAACCAAGGTGCCTTTACTGGAGAAATATCACCTTTGATGCTTAAAGATGTAGGATGTGAATATGTAATCTTAGGACATTCAGAAAGGAGAGGACATTTTAAGGAAACCTCAGAAGAAGTGGCAAAAAAGGTGAAGGCAGCCCTGATTGCCAATTTAATCCCTATTGTCTGTGTGGGTGAAAATTTACCGGAGCGAGAAAGTGGTAAAACCAAAATAGTGGTAGAAGAGCAAATTAAGACATTATTTTCTAAAGTTGATGCCCCCTCTGCTCGAAAGATAATTATTGCTTATGAACCAATATGGGCGATTGGTACCGGGAAATCAGCTAACTCCTCAGATGCCAATCTAATTATCCAATTTATCAGGGAATTATTTACCAAGGAGTATGGGAATATAGTGGGCGAAGAGATTAAAATCCTTTACGGAGGAAGTGTGAGCCCGGAAAATATAAAGGAATTTATGAATGAATCTGATATTGATGGTGCTCTGGTAGGGGGAGCGAGTTTAAATGCCTTAAGTTTTTCTCAAATAGTGAGATCAACTCAATTATTTTAAATCGATCCAGGGTATCCGAAATAATTTAGGAAAATATTTTTTAGCGAAGCGTTCGAGGAGATTAACCTGGAATATAAATTTAGATGACCTACTAAAAATTAGTAAAGGAGTTTTAGAAAATGCCAGTTATTTTTACTGTAATTCAAATTGTGATAAGTATAGCCTTAATCTTTGCGGTAATCTTTCAAAGAAGAAAATCCAGCAGAGCTTCTGGAATCTTTGGAGGAGGAACAATAGCTGACTATGGGGGGAAGAAGGGCAAAGAAGCCTTTTTAATGAAACTAACTACGGTTATTGCGGTGCTTTTTATTTTTTCTTCTCTGATGATAAACTTGATTAAATAGAAGGATTTATAGTATTCAGAATGAGTAAAATTATAAAGTCTATTCAGGAAGTGGAAGATTTTAAAATAGAGGTAAATCGAAAGTTTTTTTCTGCTACCCACGAAGAAATTGAAAAAGGATTGACCACTGATATTTATTTTATCCGAGCTCAGGAAATTTTAAGGCATCTTCAATTAGAGAACACTATAGTGACGGCAGAAGTCTTTCCCCAGGGAGAGGGAGTATTTGTAGGCGTGCAAGAAGTTTATAACCTTTTAAAGGATAAGAAAATAAAACTCTGGTCTCTAAAAGAGGGAGATACCTTCCATTTTAAAGAGACAGTAATGAGGATTGAAGGACCTTATTCCGAATTCGGAATTTTTGAAACAGTGATCTTGGGGATTTTAGCCAGTAGTTCAGCCTGGGCTACTGCTGCGCGGAGGTGTAAAGAGGCAGCAGGAGAAAAGAAAGTAATCTGTTTCGGTTCCCGTCATATTCACCCCGCAGTTGCGCCGGTTATGGAGAGATCCGCTCTGATTGGAGGTATAGATGGATTGAGTTGTATCCTGGGTGCTAAACTGAGCGGGAGAAAACCTCAGGGAACCATTCCTCATGCAGTAATAATTATCGCGGGAAATACGGTTAAGGTGGCGAAGGCTTTTCATCTTTGTATGCCTCCAGAGGTTCCTCGCCTTATTCTGGTGGATACTTTTAAAGATGAGGCGGAAGAATCGATAAGGGTGGCCAGAGCGTTACCCGGGCATTTAACCGGGGTTAGACTAGATACGCCCAGTGAAAGAGGAGGAGTAACTCCTGATCTGGTTAAAGAAGTAAGGGCCAGGCTCGATCAGGCTGGTTTTTTTGAGGTAAAGATCTTTGTCTCTGGTGGACTTAACCCTGAGAGGATAAGTGTCTTAAGCAAGCAACCCGCTGATGCTTTTGGCGTGGGTAGTTATATCAGTGATGCTAGCCCTATAGATATGACTTTAGATATTAAGGAAGTAGATGGTAAATCCATTGCCAAAAGAGGGAGAATTCCAGGTAAGATAGAAAATAAAAGATTAGAGCGGATTATATAATAAAGAACCAAGATTATCTTCGAAAAATTGATTTACTTTTTCTTTTTTTATATTATAATAATCGTAATGAATTAAAAGTAAACCATTATTTTCTTTTAAGATAAAGGAATTCTTGATTTCTTCATTATTTATTTTGCCGGGATGGCGGAATAGGTAGACGCGCTAGTTTGAGGGGCTAGTGGGCATTTTGCTTGTGGGGGTTCAAATCCCCCTCCCGGCACCACTTAATTTATAATAAAAAGAGGAAGAAAGACTTCCTTTTTTTATTAAGAGTGGTTAAATGAAAATTTAAAGATAAACTACTCAATCTAGGTGGAATTTATGCATGAGGTCTCTCTGGCTCAAAATTTATTACAAATTGTTTTAGATAAAGCGGAAGAATATAAAGCAAAAAAGGTCACCAGGATTCGAATAAAAGTGGGAAAATTTGCCGGCGTAAATTTAGCTGCCTTGAGATTTGCTTTTCAGCAGCTTAGTAAGAAGACGATTGCTCAGGAAGCATCTTTTCAAATCCTCTCCTCTTCCTTATTAGCTAAATGCAGAAATTGTCAAAAAAGATTTAAAGTTCAGCAAGAATATTTCGCCTGTCCTAAATGTAATTCCCAGGATCTGGAGATTATCTCTGGCCAAGAATTATTCGTACAGGATATAGAAGTAGAGTAAAAACAAATTTAAAAAAAAGAATGTTTACACTAATAATAAAAAATGTTATAATTTCAACGTTAATTTTACCAAAGTGAGGTGAAGTAATGATAGATTTTTTTCTTACCTTTTTAATCAGTTTATTTACCTACCTTTTTCTTACCGCCAGTTCTGGAGAGATTCTGGGTCTCTGGAGTATTCTGGAAATAGAATTTGGAATTATACTTTCCGTAATCGTAGCTCTGATAGCCACTAAAATACTGTTTCAAAAGAAGAGTTACCGCCTGTTAAATCCCTTGAGATGGATTACTTTTTTAATTTATGTCCTGGGTCCCTTCTTTTTAGCTATGGCTAAGGCCAATATTGATGTCGCTTATCGAGTAATTACCGGGAAAATCAATCCAGGCATTGTGAAGATCTCCACCGGTATGAAAACTGATTTAGGCGTTACCCTATTAGCCAATTCTATTACCTTAACTCCCGGAACCCTCAGTGTTGATATTGATGAAGAAAAAAATGATTTATATATTCACTGGATCAATGTAACCACTTTAGAACCCACTGCCTATCACATCTGTGGGAATTTTCCTCAATGGGTAAGGAGGATTGCAGAATGAACGAATTTTTTAAAATATTTATTATTCCAGGTGGATTGCTCTTAATCTTTATGTTAATAGCCTTAATCAGATTGATCCTGGGTCCTACCACTCCCGATAGAGTAGTTGCCCTTGATACAATTAATACTCTGGTAGTCGCTGGGATGATCCTGGTAGGTGCTGCTTACGAAGAAGTCATTTATATAGATGTGGCGATTGTATATGCTCTCTTATCTTATATTGGAACCTTATACGTAGCAAAGTACCTGGAAGGGGGACCAAGAGAATAATGGGGATTAAGATAGTTTTAGGTATTTTTTTGGGAATTGGAGTGATCTTTAATTGTTTGGGCTCCCTGGGTTTATTAAGATTCCCTGATGTCTATACTCGTCTCCACGCTTCTACCAAAGCTACTACTTTCGGTTCGATATTTACCTCTTTAGCAGTAATTGTTTATTCTCTTTCCCGCTGGAGTAGTATTGGAGATTCTAAATTCATAGTTCTAGCGCTCCACACCATCATAGCTTTAATCTTTTTAATCATTACTAATCCCACTGGAGCGCATGCTATTGCTCGGGCGGCACATCGAAGTGGAGTAATGCCCAAAAGGGCTGTAATAGACCAGTTAAAGGAGGTAAAACTAAAATGAGTTCTTTTGTCGAGTTTGTTCACCTGACCAATCTAATTATTATGTTAGTTGCTGCCTTTTTAGCCGTGGCTTTCAAAAAATTATTGCCTGCGGTAATTGCTTTATCAGTAGCCAGCTTACTTCTTTCTCTGGAATTTTATCTTTTACATGCTCCTGATGTAGCCATTGCAGAAGCAGCTATTGGAGCAGGCTTAACCATGGCGATATTTATTTTTGCCATAAGAGGAACAAGATAGAGGAGGAAAAGATGAAGACGAAGAAGATTATTTTTGGGATTGCTTTTCTGTTATTCTTCTCTTTTATTTTAGTCAGTGCTCTCCAGATGAGGCCATTTGGTGAGCCAGTCTTTAGTGAGATGGATGATTATTTCATTGCTCATGCTCAACAAGAAACTGGAACTAATAATGTAGTAACTTCCATTGTCTTCGACTACCGGGGTTTCGATACCTTAGGAGAGGCCACAGTCTTATTTACTGCCATTTGTGCCATTATTGCCTTGTTCAGGGAGGTCACCAGATGAATCCAATGTCTAAAATAGTAAGAACTATCACTAAATTTACTTATGGGATAATCATTATTTTTGGTTTGTATATAATTGTTCATGGACATCTTACTCCGGGAGGAGGTTTCCAGGGAGGGGCAGTCACTGCTTCTGCTTTTGCCTTATTATTAATTTCCTATGGTAATCTAACCACGGATAAATTCCTTAAAAAAGACTTATTCTCCTTTCTGGAAAGCTGCGGCTTAACTTTATTTATCACTCTAGCTTTTTTAGGTCTGGGACTTACCTTTTTTTATAACTTCTTAGCTAACTCTGGAGGATGGTTTGGTAATATCTCGGCAGTAGGAATAAATCCTGGTGATCTGAATACTGGAGGAGTGGTTCCTCTGATGAATATAGCCGTTGGTCTGGAAGTTCTATCGGGATTAGGATTAATCGTTTTGGTGATGGCTGCAGCTATGGAATTTACTAAAAAGAAGGAGAATCTATAATATGATCAGTAATTTCCCCTTTATTGCAGTAATAATTTTTATTAGTCTGGGGATTTATACCCTTCTATTTAAAAAGAATTTGATCAAAATCGCTATAGGCCTTTGTTTAATTGAGAATGGAGCTAATTTGTTTTTAATTGCCCTCGGTTATAAAAAAGAAGCAGTTGCCCCTATTTATACCCTGGCACCTGCCGGACAGGCTATGGTCTTACCTACTCCCCAGGCTTTAACTCTTACCAGCATAGTCATTGGATTAGCTACTACCGCCCTGGTCCTCTCTGTAGCGATGATGGTATATAAACACTATGGCACTCTGGATACTGATGAGGTAAGGAGGTTAAGAGGATGAATCTATCAAACCATCTTCCCATACTGATTATAGCTCTTCCTCTGTTAACAGCTTTTATCATACCACTAATAGGTAAAATAAATAAAAAAGCACCGGGAATTTTTGCTACCCTGACCTTGGGTATCAGTCTAATATTTACTATTCTGGTAGCAGTAAAGGTTATGACTGCTGGAGCTCAGGTTTATGTCTTTGGGGCAAAATCTACTGCCTTGACCCTGCCCAGTGGACTACAATTTCCCATTAGAATTATCTTTGAAATCGATGCCATGAGTATTTTTATGGGATTGATTACCGCTATTGTTTCATTTTTAGGAGCTCTCTATTCTTTGGCCTTTATCGAGAAAGAGGGAGGATTAGATAAATACTATTCTTTACTCCTACTTTTGACCGTGGGAATGTTTGGAATGGAACTCACCGGTGATATATTCAATTTCTTTGTATTTCTGGAAATTGCCTCTATTGCCTCAGTGGCTTTAATTTCCTTTCGGGGACCCCAGGCAGGAGAACCAGCAGAAGCTGGTTTTAAATATATGGTAGTCAGTTCTATATCTGCCTTAATCGTTTTATTTGCGATTGGTATCTTCTATGGGCAGTATGATGTTTTAAACTTTGCTGCTTTAGCCAAGCTTATTAGATATTCCCAGTTAGATAAGATTGCCCTGGCGTTAATGGTCCCTGTTTTAGCTATGAAGGCAGGAGCAGTTCCTATGCATATGTGGACTCCTGATGCCTATTCAGAAGCTCCTGCTCCCATTACTATGATCTTAGTTGCTGCCAGTCAGGCTAGCCTTTATGCTCTCTTTAGAGTTACCTTTTCTTTATATAATATCCAGCTGGATACCCTAACAGTAGGTTGGATAATTATTGTTTTTGGTCTCCTTTCTATGTTCATAGGAGTTACTATGGCTATTATCCAGAAAGATATCAAGAGATTGATGGCTTATCATGCTATCTCTCAGACTGGATATATGCTCCTGGGAGTGGGAGTGGGATTGGCTGTCCTGAACGACCCGGTTGCCTTACCAAAATATGGCCTTACCGCTATGGAAGGTGGTATTTTCCATATTATGAATCATGCCCTGTATAAGGGTTTATTATTTTTAACTGCTGGGGCGTTATTTTATAGAACGGGAACCAGGGATCTAAATAGTATGGGTGGTTTAGCCCATTCTATGAAATATACCACTATCTTCTTCATCATCGGGGCAGCAGCCATTGCTGGACTACCTCCTTTTAATGGTTTTGCCTCCAAACTCTTAATTTATGAATCAGTATATAGATTTAATCCTCTTTTGTCTATTATAGCTATGGTAGTCAGCATTTTAACTCTGGCTTCTTTTGTAAAAGTTTTTCACAGTGCTTTTCTGGGTCCAAAGTTACCCTGCTTTAAAGAAGTGCAAGAGGTTCCCCGCAGCATGATTTTTGCTATGGCCGTGTTATCTTGCATTATCATTTTCTTCGGATTATTTCCAGATGTAATTGTAAAGAATTTAGTTCACCCAGCGGCAATGTCTTTAATAGAACAATCAAAATATTCCGCCATCATATTAGGAGGTAGATAAGATGTTAGGATTACTGGAGACAGGAAGTGGCTTTTGGAGTGCCCTTATCTGGGTAGTTATTATTTTAGTTCTTAGCGCCCTGATAATTTATCTTAGAAATAAAGGAGAAGCCAGTTATAAGAAAAGTACCGAACAGGATAAACCTTTTATTTCTGGTAATCCAGAGTTAAGCAAAGAGAATTCCCATATTAGTGCTAGCCATATCTATTGGGGTTTTACAGAAGCATTAAAGGATTATTATAATCCCTTAGTTAAGTTCCACACTGGTAATATCAATGATTATTCAGGGTGGATTATAGTAGTAACAGCAATTGTATTAATTATAGTAGGGGTGAGTGGATAAAGTGAAATTAAATAAGTATTTTGAACGATCACTATGGGTATTTCATTTAAATACGGGTTCCTGCAATGGTTGCGATATAGAAATTGTGGCGGGATTAACACCCCGTTATGATCTGGAGAGATTTGGTATAAAACTAGTAGGAAGTCCAAAACATGCTGATGTCTTACTGGTAACCGGTCCAGTTACCAGTAAGATGGCGGATAGGGTTAGACGGGTCTATGAACAGACACCTGACCCTAAGGCGGTAATAGTGGTAGGAACCTGTGGTACAAGTGGAGGGGTCTTTTATAATTCCTATAATTTAAAAGGTCCTGTAGACCAGATTATCCCGGTCGATGTATATGTTCCTGGTTGCCCGGCTCGGCCGGAGGCTATCATCAATGGAGTTCTCCAGGCCTGGATTAAACTGGAAAAGTTAAGAGAGAAGATGAAGGTTATTACTCCAGTAAAATAATATTGTTCATAGATTATTTACTGGTAGTATTAAAAATTAGTTACTAAATTACTTGGTTAACTGGTTAAAAATAAAAGTAAGAAAATCGAACTAGCTAACGGGCTAACTATTTAACCATTAAGCTATATATCTATTAAACCAACTAACTAATTAACCAACTAACTAATTAACTAACTAAATTCCAACGACTAATAAGGGAAAGGTGATAAAGAAGATGGAATATCTTAAATCTGAAGAGATTGTAGAATTATTTCGGGAGAAAATAGGAGAGCAGGCTCTTACAGATAATAGAATTGAGACTAAAAGTGCCGGCCTAAAGAAGGGCACTTACCAGGTTATCTGGTTAAGAGTAAAACCTCAATTATTTAAGGAAGCAGTAAAGACTTTAATGGAGCTACATTATCCCCACTTTGCCATTATTTCTGGAATAGATATAGATAAGGAAATAGAATTAATTTACCATTTTTCCATTTATTATGGAGAAAGAGGCAAGGAAATCTCTATCAATTTATCCACTTTCTTATCTAAAGATAATTTGAAAATACCTACTATTACTGATTTAATTCCGGGAGCTCAAACTTCAGAAAGGGAAATAAAGGAGATGTTCGGAGTAACTATTGAAGGTTTACCTGAACTACCTAATCTATTCTTACCCTATGATTTTCCCTCCGGGGTTCATCCTTTGAGAAGAGATGAAAAAGGAGTAGAAGTGAAAGTAAAAGAAAAAGATGAGGTGAAAAAAGGTGAGTAATAAGACCTATTCCATTCCCATAGGGCCAGTTCATCCTTCACTAAAAGAACCAATGACCTTCCATTTTGAAATCTATGGGGAACGAATTGAGAAAGTTAATTTAGCCCCTGGCGATAATCATCGGGGGATAGAATTTATGGGTAGACAGAGAAATCCCATTCAAATTATTTACTTAGCAGAAAGAATATGTGGAATCTGTTCAGCTTCTCACCCTTTTGCTTTTTGCCAGGCGGTAGAGAATGCCATGGGTATTGAAGTTCCAGAGAGAGCACAATACATCAGGGCTATCATTGCTGAGTTAGAAAGGATTCATTCTCATATCTTATGGGCAGGAGTAGCTGCTCATGAATTAGGTTTTGATTCTGTTTTATTTTTCTCCTGGAGAGCCCGGGAAGAGGTACTGGATCTTTTAGAATATTTAACTGGCAACCGTATAAATTATGGAATATTCATGATCGGGGGAGTAAGAAGAGATATTACTGCTGAGCAGATATCCAGGATTAGAAAGACCCTGGATTATTACAAAAATATCTACGCCAAATTGGAAGACATCTTTCTTAATGATCCTACTATCGCCTTGAGAACTAAAAAAGTTGGTATATTAAGCAGGGAAGATGCCCTTCAACTCTGTGCCGTTGGCCCAACGGTACGTGCCTCTGGAGTGAATAAAGATATCCGCCAGGATCAACCCTATGCTGCCTATGCCGATTTAGAAGTAAAGGCTATTACGCCGGATGTATTTACCGGTGAAGTAAATGGGGATGTTTATGATCGCATAGTGGTGAGATTATTGGAAGTAGTTCAATCTATAGAAATCATTGAACAATGCCTGGATAATCTTCCTGCTGGTAAGATAGTAGCAGAAGAGAAGTTAGTGAAATTATTAACTCAGATAAAAAAGGCGCAGGGTGAAGGCATAGGTAGGCATGAAGCTCCTCGAGGGGAAGTGATTCATTATATAAAGTTAAACCAATCAGAACTTCCAGAAGTGTGGAAAGCCAGGGCGCCCACATATAATAATTTAATGAGCTGGCTTCCCATGCTTATTGGCCAGCAGATTGCGGATATACCCATTGTACTGGCTTCTATCGATCCTTGCATTGCCTGTATGGATAGAGTAACCATCTTAGATAGAGATAGTGGTCAAGAGAGTATTTTGACTAAAGAAGAATTGCATAAAATAAGTGTTCAGAAAACAAGGAGGATGGCCCGATGACCGAGGTAAGTCTATTAGGCATAATAATGAAGATAATTGTGGCAATAATTTTTGCTTTTATTGGAATAGGGGTAGCCCTGTTCTATAAAGGGATAGATAGGAAATTAGCCGCCAAGATGCAAGCTAGATTAGGACCTCCTCTTAGACAACCTTTTTTAGATTTTTTTAAACTGATGATTAAAGAGAATATAGTCCCGGAAAATGCAGTACCCTGGATCTTTAACGGAGTACCGATTCTGACTCTGGTATCTGTACTTACTATTTTATTTTATTTACCAGTGGGCAATATTCCTCCTCTCTTGAGTGGTTATGGAGATGTAATTTTGATTGTTTATCTCTTGACCTTACCAGCGATTGGGATAGTTATTGGCGGTTTTGCTTCTGGTTCTCCTTATGCCAATGTAGGTGCTCAGAGAGAAATGGTAATGATGATGAGTTATGAGCTACCTCTGGTAACTACCGTCATTAGTATTGGCTGGAAATTAAGCCAGGCTTATCCTCAATTAAACGTCTTTTCTTTAGCCGTGCTCAATAGTTATCCCATCTGGGGGTTGGTTGGACCACTGGGGTTTATAGGGGCAATTCTTTTATTGATTACCTTAGTCGTAGTTACTCCTGGTGAGTTATCCAAGATACCTTTTGATGTGCCAGAAGCGGAAACCGAATTAGCGGGAGGATTACTGGTGGAATATTCCGGGAGAAACTTAGCTCTCTTTAGTCTGGCTGATGCTACCAAGACAATAGTAATGGCTTCCTTGACTATTGTGTTATTTTTTCCTTATAATCTTTCCCCTTTATTTCATCTTGGTGGATTTATGGCGAATCTGGTGGACATCTTATTTTTCTTAGTAAAATTATTTGTGGTCATCTTTTTGGAAGTAACCTTCATCAGAGTGGCAGCTGCCCGCTTTAAGATAGATCAGGTTTCTTACGCCTACTGGGTTCCTATCTCTCTGATGGGATTACTGGGTTTAGCTTTAATCTTTTTAGATGATATTATAATGGGATGAGGTGAAAAAAATGGCGACACCTATGGGTTTTGAATTATTAAAACAGTTATTTAAAAGACCTGCTACCAATCTCTTTCCAGTAGCTTATTATCCAGCATCAGTGTTAGATTTATTAGCCAAGATTGAAAAGGGAGAGGCCAAGATGAATCCTCCGGTAGAGATACCGGAAAAATTTAGAGGGAAGATTACTTATAAGCGAGAAGACTGTATAGGCTGTAGATTATGCCTCCAGGTCTGTCCAACTCGCGCTATTGAATTTCTTCCTGAACAAAAAAAGATTAAGATTCATGTTGATCACTGCATCTTTTGCTCTCAGTGTAATGATATCTGTCCCAAAGATTGCCTGCATATGAGTGAAGAATTTCTATTAGCAGTGACGGATAGAAAATCACCCAATTTAATAGTGGAATAATTTTTTCCGATAGATTGCTGACTGGTTTTCCTTTTAAGGATTAAGGGATTAGCCTTTCTTCCCAGGGTAAAGGTTAATCCCTTTAAAGTTTTTTTATTGAATGGAATTCCCTATTTTTTAATACCCGCATTATTTTTTGGCTACTCTTTAAAACTTCTGGACTGAGGGAAGGAGAATAATCTATGGTTTTGGGTTGAATACCCAAAAAAATAACTTCTTTCGTAAATTTCTCTAAATAAGAGATGAGAAAGGAAAGAGGCATATAGTGAGTAGTTAAGTGCATTAGTTGAATCTTGTCCGGGTCGATAATTCTGATTTCTCCAGGTGGTAGGTCCATTTCTACTCCATCCAACAGCACCAGAAGTTCAGGCTTTGCCTTTTTCACCAGAGAGGTAAAGTTTTCCGGCACCATTTCACAATCTAGAGAAAGCCATTCCGGATCCTGGAAATTCTTGGCGATAAAATTCCCTATTCCATCATCCCCCCGGAGCTGGTTTCCTATACCCATTAAGATATACTTTTTAGTCTTCATATTCCTTCTCTTTAAGAAGTAGTGATTGAATTATTCCCCTCCGATGTCGATTGAGCATTCAAGTTCAACAGATAATAATTTCAAAACCTTGAGCTGGATAGCTGGTTAAAATTTATTAATGTTTAAATTAATGTTAACATAGAAAGAGATAATTGACAACAAACATGAATTTTTTAAGGAAAAAAGAAAAAAAGATTTTTATAATTTAAAGTAGAATATTTATAAAAAATATATTATTATATTATTAGATAAGAATATTAGATTATAGTAGGGAATATAAAATAATAATTATTAAATTATTAGGCTAAAAGAGGAGTATAATCTATTATGAGAAAAGCTAGCAGGATTTATAAGAGAAAAACCAGGAGCAACGTGGAGACTCTGATTATCTTGGTTGGGGCAATTATAATATTAGGTGTTGCTTTTCATTTAGCTCGAGAGAAGAGTTATATCCCTCCTGAAGAACCTGTGGTAGCAGTAGAGCAGAAACAAATAGAGATAAAGCCCTCTGAAGAAAAAATACCGCAGGTTGCCCCCAGTATCACAGTAGAAAAAGCAGGAGAAGAGAAGGTTCCGGAAAGTAAAGAGAAAGATATATCGGTTTCCTCCCCCAAGATTGAAATTGCCCCCTCGATAGTAAGTGAAAAAGTAACTAAAGCACCCGCCGAAGAAGAGGTAACTATCTTACAGGAAACCACCAAGAGTAGCGAATCGAAGGTTTATACTGTGCAAGTTGGTGCTTTTTCTTCCGAAAAGAATGCTCGAAGCCTAGCCCTGGAGATTAAGGGAAAAGGATTTAATACTTATGTGGTTAAGGGGGGTGACCTTTATAAGGTTCAAGTAGGTGCATTAAAGAGTCAGCAAGAGGCTCAAAGTTTATCCAATAGATTAAAAGAGCTGGGTTATCCTATCTTTGTGACTACTCGATAAGATGAAAGATACAAATTTAAACAAAAGAAGTATTCCCTCAGTTACCATTAGTCGGATATGTCTTTACCATCGTTGTCTAGAAAAGATTATTGAGCAGGAAATTTCTATGCTCTCTCCCTATATTTCTTCCTCCGAAATTGCCCGGCTAACCGGGATTAATTCCTTTCAGGTTCGAAAAGATTTAGCCTATTTTGGACAATTTGGATTAAGAGGAACTGGTTACCCGATCCGGGAACTCCATCAAGAATTAAAGAAGATACTAGGTTTAGATAAATTTTGGACAGTGATTATTGCAGGGGCGGGAAACTTAGGTACTGCCTTACTGGGTTATGAAGGATTTAAAAAAAGGGGGTTTTTGATTAAAGGGATTTTCGATCGAGACCCTTTTAAAATTGGAAAGAAGATCGGTAATACCCGAGTAAGTAATATCAGCAGAATGAGAGAATTTATTAAAAAAGAGAATATCGATATTGGCATTTTGGTAGTAACCGCGGAATCAGCTCAGGAAGTAGCTGATAAAATGGTAGAGGGAGGGATAAAGGCGATAATTAATTTTACTCCTGTTCGCTTATCTCTGCCTTCAGCAATAAAAATAAATAATGTAGACTTGTCCCTTGAATTCGAAGGCTTGACATATTATCTGAATTTGTGTTAGAATTTTTTGGATTGTTTTGTGATAGATTTCACAATTAAGAGAAGGAATTAATTTTTAAATCACAAAAATTACCTTGTTTCAGAGTAAAATATTCTTATTCATTCAGGTAGATGGGGAGGGGGTTTTAATTGATGATTGTAGGTGATTTGATTAGTATTTTGAATGCTGAGGTTATTTGCGGGAGAAAATATCTCGACAGAGAGATTAAAGACTTTGGCGCTTGCGATCTTTTAAGCGACATTTTAACCTATTCTAAGGAAGATTATGTCCTTTTGACTGGTTTAACTTCCCTCCAGGTAGTCCGTACTGCTGAAATTACCGGAGCCATTGCGATAGTTTTTGTGAGAGGTAAACTCCCTTCCCCCGAAGCGGTCGGTCTGGCTAAATCACATCATATTCCTCTTTTAAAGACAGATGAGTTGATGTTCGATACCTGCCGAAAGATTACCGAAGAATTAATAAAGGAAGAACAGAAATCTAAATGAAATCACATTTTTCTAAGGAAAAATTAACCTTAGTTAATGAGTTAATTTATGAAATTAAGATTAAAGAAGCGATGTCCAGTAAGGTAATCTTTTTTACTGAAGAGGCTACCTTTCGAGAAATTCAACTTACTCTTAAGGAAAAAAAGATCTCCGGTGTTCCTATCTTAGATGAAAAGAGAAACCTAGTAGGGATAGTCAGCATTGACGATATTATTACTGCCTTTGATCGGGGTTATATTGATGAAAAGATTACCTGCAATTTGACCAGAGAAGTCATCACCGTTCCCCAAAATTTTTCCGTAGTATATGCTATTCGAATGTTTGAAAAATTCGGAGTGGGTAGACTGCCGGTAACTGAATCATTACCAAGCAAAAAAGTAGTTGGCATTATTACTATGAGTGATATCTTGAATACCTTATTACTGGAGGTTCAATCTATTGCCGAACAGGTTAAAGAAGGAGAGGCAAGAGATAATCTCCTCTCGGAAAAGATTAGCCACTCTCTCAGCAAAAAGCCCCTTCGTTTTGAGGTGAAAAGTTATGATTTTGAAAGTGCTGGTCGAGTAGCCAGTATTACCAAAAAATATTTTCAGAACCTGGGGGTCAAAACAGATATCGTTCGTCGAATAGCTATTGTCTGTTACGAAGCAGAAATGAATATCTGTATCCATTCTCTGGGGGGCTCTATAGTCGTGGAGGTAGATGACCATAATCAGGTAATTATCCTTGCTCACGATAAAGGACCGGGTATACCCGATGTAGAATTGGCTCTTCAGCCAGGATTCACTACCGCTTCCGAAAAGATTAGAGCTTTGGGCTTTGGGGCGGGGATGGGTCTACCCAATATAAAACGTTGTGCAGATAAACTGGAGATTAAATCTTCTTTAAAGGACGGTACGGTCTTAAAGGCCATAATTAATTTAGGAGAGAAAGATGAAGTTAAAAGAAATAATTGAGAAGTGTCAGTTAAGGGAAGTAGTTTTTCATCAAGATTGTGAAATCAAGGCAGGTTATTGTGGGGATTTAATGTCGGATGTGATGGCTCATGCAGAACCATACAGCATCTGGATTACCATTCAGGCTCATAAAAATAGTATTGCTGTAGCCTTGATTAAAGACATAAAGGCTATTGTAATTACTAATGATCTGCCGATAGACCTGGAAGTAATAGAAAAGGCCAGAGAAGAACATATTAACTTGTTTTCTACCCCAAAAAATTCTTTTAAGATTTGTGGTGAAATATATTCTATTTTGGAGGGTAAAAATCATCCTGATTGATTTACATATTCATTCAGCCTTATCTGCCTGTGGTGAAGATATTATGTCTCCCCACTTAATTTTAGAACAAGCGGAAAGAAAGAAACTTAATCTTATTTCTATTACTGACCATAATGCAATTACCCATTCTCTTTTAGCTTCTCAATTAAGCAAGGGTAGATTGATCAGGGTAATTCCGGGAGTAGAATTAACCAGCCGGGAGGAAGTACACCTTTTAGCTTATTTCCCGAATGGGGAAGCCTTGATGCAAATAGAAGAAGTAATAAACCATTACTTACCTAAACGAATGAATAATCCGCAGGTTTTTGGTTATCAGATTTATTATAATCAAAAAGGTAAGATTATCGGGACCGATGACCTCTTAAGGCAGACAGCTTTAGAGATAAGTTTAGACCATCTGGTGGAGGTTATTCACCAGATAGGAGGCCTGGCCATCTGTGCTCATATAGATAAAAGTAGGTTTAGCCTGCTTAGTCAGTTAGGATTCATCGATAGGGAAGCAAATTTTGATGCCCTGGAAGTATCTAAATACCGGTGGTATAAGCAAGATTATCAATTAGGGGATACTTGGGAGGGATTTCCGGTAATCTCTGGTTCGGATAGCCATGGTCTGGAAGATATTGGACTTTTTTATTTAGAAGATAGACAGGATAGAATTAGAGATTTTTCAACTTTGGGTAATTTTCTAAAAAGTTGTCAGGATAAGAATAAAAGAGTGTAATAAGATGAAGGATATCGCTAACCATATCTTTGATATATTGGAAAATTCAGTAAGGGCGGGAGCAACAAAAATTGAAATCCTGATGAAGTTTACTCAGGGATGTTTTTACTGCCAGATTACTGATAATGGAGCAGGGATTAAGGTTAAAGAAAAAGAGCGGGAAGTCACTGACCCATTTGTTACTTCTCGAAAAGAGAGAAGAGTTGGTCTGGGTTTACCTCTTCTTAAGAGTACTGCCGAAGGCACGGGGGGATTTTTAAAGATTTATAATTTAGAAAAAAGAGGGTGCTGTTTAGAATTTGCAATCAATATGATTCATATTGATGCTAAACCTTTTGGCGATCTTACCCGAGTTATCCTTGATGCCTTGATTTGCTGGCCAGAGACAGATCTAATCCTGTGGTTAGATAACGGTAATAATCAAAGAGAAGAAATTTTTAATAGTAAAGAATTAAAGAAAATTTTAGAAATCGGAGATTTAAAAGAAAAGCAGATCAAGGATTTTATTTATCAATCATTAGAGGAAGGTTTTAAGAAAATAGGTATCGATAAGCAATTTGGATATTTATAAAAAATATAAATAATAAAACCATGAAGGGGTGAAATATGAAAAACTTAGAAGAATTAAAAAAGATTAGAGAAAGAGTGAAAAGAGATCTGGAATTGAGGACGGGAAAACATCGAATTAAGATTGTAGTTTGTTTAGGGACTTGTGGTATTGCTGCCGGGGCAAGAGATAGTATGAATACCTTAATAGACCTCATTACCAGAAGTAATCGAAATGACATTATTGTCACTACCTCCGGTTGTGCCGGTTTTTGTGAGCAGGAACCTATGATTCAGGTCTATGTAGAAGGTGAAGAACCAGTAGTATATGGTAAGGTCGATACAAAAGCTGCTGAAGAGATTTTTAACCAGCATATTTTAAATCATCAAGTAGTAGAAAAATATCTTTTTACCAAGGGGAAATAAAATGGACTGTCTTTGTAACCATCAGGAAATTAGGGAAGTAGAAAAATATAAACAACTCAGGGAATTTATTACCGGGAATAGAGATAAAAAAGGATATTTAATTCCTGCCCTGCATATGGCTCAGGTGATTTTTGGATATCTATCCGATGAAGTACAGAGTTTTATCGCTCGGGAAATGAATATTCCAGTCAGTCAGGTAAAAGGAGTAGTGACCTTTTATTCTTTTTTTAAGACCTCCCCGGTAGGAAGACACCATATTACTGTCTGTTTAGGAACAGCCTGTTATGTGAGAGGTTCAAAAAAAATTTTAGAAGCCCTGGAAGAGAAATTGGGGATAAAGGTGGGAGAGACTACCCCAGATAGAAGATTTTCTATGGGGGTTCAGAGGTGCCTGGGTGCATGTGGATTGGCACCGGTAATTATGATTGATAAAGATGTTCACGGTAGAATGACTAATAAAAAATTGGATATAATATTAGAACAGTATAAATAGAGATAAGGTAGGAGTAAATCATGAATAATTTTAGAGCACATATTCTTCTTTGTTATGGTGGAGCCTGTATTTCCTCTGGGTCAGAGAGTGTTAAAGAGGCCATGGAAAAGGCCATTATTAAAGCGGGTTTACAAAAAGAAGTAGATGTTATAACTACTGGTTGTATGGGTACCTGTGAACTGGGTCCACTTATGGTGGTGTATCCTGACGGGATATTTTACCAAAAGGTTAAACCAGAAGATGCGGAAGAGATCGTTAAAGAACATCTCTTGAAAGGGAGAGTAGTGAAGAGACTTTTTTATAAAAAGCCCAAGAGCAAAGAAATGGTAGAGATGTTTAATGAGATTGATTTTTTCCAGCTTCAGAAAAAGATTGCCCTGCGAAATTGTGGAATAATTAATCCTATGAATATTGAAGAATATATTGCTGCTGATGGTTATATGGCTTTAGGGAAGGTTCTTACTGAAATGACTCCCCAGCAAGTTATTGAGGAAGTAAAAAAATCTGGCTTAAGAGGTAGAGGAGGAGCAGGATTTCCTACTGGATTAAAATGGCAGCTTACTGCTGCTTCTCCCGGGAAACCAAAATATGTATGTTGTAACGCCGACGAAGGAGATCCGGGAGCCTTTATGGATAGAAGTATCCTGGAGGGAGACCCCCATTCCGTCATTGAAGCAATGATTATCTGTGGTTATGCTATTGGAGCTAATCAAGGATATATCTATGTTCGAGCAGAGTATCCCTTAGCAGTAGAGAGATTAAGAGTGGCCATTGAACAAGCCAAAGAATTAGGATTATTGGGGGAGAATATTTTAAGTTCTGGTTTTAATTTTGACTTAGAACTTAGAATGGGAGCAGGTGCCTTTGTTTGTGGAGAAGAAACTGCTTTGATGCGCTCCATAGAAGGTAAAAGAGGTGAACCAAGACCTAAACCACCCTTCCCTGCCCAGAAGGGATTATTCGATTGTCCTACTGTCTTAAATAATGTAGAGACCTTTGCCAATATAACTTATATTATTTTACAGGGGGCAAAAGATTTTGCTTCCCTGGGGACAGAAAAGAGCAAGGGAACCAAAGTTTTTGCCTTAGCGGGTGATATAAATAATACTGGTCTTATAGAAATACCCATTGGAATGCCTTTGGGAACGATTATCTATGATATTGGTGGTGGAATTCCCAATAATAGGAAATTGAAGGCGGTGCAGATAGGAGGTCCTTCCGGAGGTTGTATACCGGCTAAACATTTAAATGTAGCAGTGGATTATGAATCCTTACAACAGCTGGGAGCTATTATGGGTTCAGGTGGTTTAATTGTGATGGATGAAGATACCTGTATGGTTGATTTAGCCCGCTATTTTATGGAATTTATTCAAGAGGAATCCTGTGGCAAATGTACTCCCTGCCGAGAGGGAACTAAAATAATGCTTAATATTTTAGAGAGAATCTGCCAGGGGAAAGGTAGAATGGAAGATTTAGATTTATTGGAAGAATTATGCCGGCAGATTAAACAGACTGCCCTCTGTGGATTGGGACAGACGGCTCCCAATCCGATACTCTCCACCCTACGCTACTTTAGAGATGAATATATTGAACATATCGTAGATAAAAGGTGTCGAGCGGGAGTATGCGCAGACCTGGTCTATGCTCCCTGTACTAACGCCTGTCCTGCTGCGGTAAATGTACCTGGCTATCTGGCTTATACCAAGGAAGGACAGATTAGAAAAGCTTTACAGATTCATTTAAAGAACAATCCTTTCCCGTCAGTTTGCGGAAGAGTATGTCCTCATCCCTGTGAAGCAAAGTGTAGGAGACAGGATATGGATGCCCCGGTAAATATCCGTCAAGTAAAGCGATTTATGGCTGATTCGATCGAAGAATATCTGCAGTGCTTTCCGGAAAAACAACCATTTAAGGGAATAAAAGTAGCAGTAATTGGGGCTGGTCCTTCTGGTTTATCCTGTGCCTATTTTTTGACTATACTGGGATATGAAGTAACTGTTTTTGAGGCAGAGTCCAAAAGTGGTGGGATGATGACCTATGCCATACCCCCTTATCGACTTCCAAAAGATATTGTAGAGAAAGAGATTCAAGCTCTCTGTCAATACGGAATAGAGATTAAGAACAAGGTGAAGATTGGCAGGGATATTACCATTAACGAACTTAGAAAAAAGGATTATAAGGCTTTTTATATAGCTGTAGGGACGGGAGAATCTATTCTGCCCAATATGGAAGGTATTAAGGGAAATGATAAGGTGATTAGCGGATTGGATTTTCTCTACCAGGTTAATACCGAGCAGCAAGTATCTGTGGGCAAGGAAGTAATAGTACTCGGAGGAGGAAACACCGCCATAGATGCAGCGAGGACCGCCCGAAGGTTGGGAGCAGAGGTAACTATTGTCTACCGCCGAACTCGGGAAGAGATGCCCGCTGATTTAGAGGAAATAAGAGAAGCGGAAAAGGAAGGAGTAAAGATCCAACTCCTGCAGAACATAAAAGCCGTAAAATCTAACCCAAAAAATAATAAATTATTAGTAGAACTGGTCAATATGCGCCTGAGTGATTTTGATGAATCAGGCCGCCGTAGACCGGTAGAAATAGAAACATCTTCCCTTATTAGAGAGATAGATTTATTGATTTTAGCTCTGGGTCAGAAGCCAGCCCTGAATGGTTTACTGGATCAAGAAGCCATTAAATTAAATCGAGATGGAACTATTTACTGTACTTCTCCTCAAGGCGAGACCCTGACCAAGGATATCTTTGCTGGTGGTGATGTGGTTACTGGACCTTCTACCGTGGTGGAAGCTATTGGTCAGGCTCAAAAAGCAGCGGAGGCTATAGATAAATACTTAACAGGGGGGCAAGCCGACTATCCCTGGAATATTAAAGATCCTATTGAGGTCAGATTTGACCCTGAGGAGGAGCCTGTAGATTACGGTCGGGGAGAAAATATACTATTACCGGTAGAAAAAAGAGCTGGTTGGGTGGAAGTAGAGAAGACCTGGAGTAGGCAGATTGCCTGTCAGGAAGCAGAAAGATGCTTACGTTGTGAATATAAAAAAGAAGAGGAGGAATTATGATTATTCAAGAGATTGTGCATAAATATGGAAATAAAAGAGAAAATTTATTACAGATTTTACACGAAATTCAAAATAAGAGTGAGCGAAATTATCTTAGCTCGGAAGTCCTCCAAGAGTTAAGTGAAGAGATGAAGATACCAATTGCTGATATAAAAGGGACGGCCTCTTTTTATACTATGTTTAGTTTTGTGCCTCGTGGTAAATATTTAATCAGGGTTTGTGAAAGTCCTCCCTGTCACCTTTTGGGAGCTCAGACTATTTTTAAAGCTATAGAAGATAAATTAGGCATTAAAGAAGGAGAGACTACCAAAGATGGTCTTTTTACCTTAGAGGGTACCAGTTGTTTAGGAATCTGTGGAGTTGCACCGGCGATGATGATTAACGAAGAAGCCTACGGGAACCTGACTGTAGAGAAGATTAACCAGATCTTAGACTTACTTCTAGAAAAGGAGAGGAAAGAGTAATGGTCAAAAAAGAGATCGTTCAGATTTTAGTTGGTATCGATGGAAATACCGTACTTTCTGGAGCAAGGAAGATTAAGAGTAGGCTGATTACTGAAATAAGTAAACAGGGTCTGGAAGAGCAGGTTTCTGTAATTGAAACCGGGAGCATTGGTCCAGTAGATAAGGGTGTGGTAATAGCTCTTTACCCTACTGGAGAAGTCTACGGTCAGGTTACGGAAGAGAATATTCCGGAATTCGTACAGGAAAGATTAATCAAAGGAAGAGTGTATAAAAAATTACTCTTAGAAGAGAAACTGCCTGCGGATATAGACTTTACCTCCTATGATTCTCGCCAGACTCAATATTTTGGGCGAATTGTCCTAGATAATTGTGGCAGGATTAATCCTGAAGACATTGAAGAATATATCGGGATGGGAGGTTATGAAGCTTTAGGGATGGTTTTGAAAGAGAAGACTCCCGAAGAGGTGATTAAAATTGTTCAGGATTCTGGATTACGAGGCCGGGGTGGGGCAGGATTTCCTACTGGTCTTAAATGGTGCTTTGCTGCTCGAGAAAAGGCCTCTCCCAAATATGTTATTGGTAATGCTGATGAAGGCGAACCAGGTACTTTTAAAGATCGACTTATTATGGAGGGAGATCCCCATAAAGTTTTAGAAGGTATGATTATCTGTGGTTATGCTATCGGAGCAAATACTGGGTACATCTATATCCGTGGCGAATACCAGCTCTCCATTCAGAGGTTAAATAAAGCAATTCAAGAGGCAAGGCGATTAGGTCTTTTAGGAAGAAGTATATTCGGAACCGATTTTAATTTTGAAGTACAAATTAAAATAGGAGCTGGTTCTTATGTTTGTGGTGAAGAGACTGCTCTTTTGAATTCCATGGAAGGCTTTAGAGGAGAGCCCAGATTTAAACCGCCTTTTCCAGCCCAGGTGGGATTTTTATCTAAGCCCACCAATGTAAACAATATAGAGACTTTAGCCAATATACCTCCCATTATTTTGAATGGTGCGGAATGGTTTAAAAAATTTGGTACTGCTGATTCTCCTGGAACTAAAGTATATACTATTTTAGGTCACATTAATCGACCTGGATTAATTGAAGTACCAATGGGAATTACCTTAAGAGAGGTTATTTTTGATTTTGCCGGAGGTGTTTGGGGGGGAGAATTTAAGATGGCTCAAATTGGCGGTACTGCGGGAGATATCTTGTCCCGGGAAGTACTGGATGTACCTTTGGATTATAAATCTCTGCAAGGTGCGGGTCATAACCTTGGTTCTGGAGCGATATTAATTATGAATGATTCGGTGTCGATAATAGATTTTCTCCATTGCTGTATGAAATTTTTTGTCCACGAATCATGTGGCAAATGTTCGGTATGTAGAATTGGAACAGTAAAACTTAGTGAATCTTTTCAACGTTTAAGAGAGAAGAAAGGTTACCCTGATGAGCTTGAGCATATAAAAGAATTGGCGCAAGGATTAAAATTGACTGCTTTTTGTCCCCTCGGTCAATCTGTAGCTACTCCTCTTCTCTCTGCTCTAAAATATTTCTCAGCAGAATTGTCAGAAGGCATTAATCCCAAGAAGAAACCTAACTCCTTGCTTAGCCTGTCCGGATAATAAATAATAGGTTGTAATAAAAGATAATTTTTTAATAAATAAGAAAGTGAATTACCATCGTAAAAAGGAGATTGATTAATGGTAAAAATTAACCAAAATAATAGGTCAATAGAACTAAATGAGAAGAAAAGGGGGAAAGAGGATGGCTTTAGTAAATATCACCATAGATAATTATCCAGTAAAGGTGGAAGAAGGTATTACCATTTTAGAAGCAAGTAAGCAGGCAGGTATAAAGATACCCACTCTTTGTGCTATGCCCGAAATGAACTTTACTCCTGGTTCCTGCCGCATATGTGTGGTGGAAGTGGAAGGAGTAGCAAATTTAGTTGCCTCTTGCGTATATCCAGTGAGAGAAGGGATGGTTATCCATACTAATAATCAGAGAGTGAAAGAAGCGAGAAAAATAGTTCTGGAGTTGTTATTAAGCAATCACCCTCTAGATTGTATGACCTGTGAAAAGAGTGGTGATTGTACTATAGAGAGTTTAGCTTATGAATTTGGGGTGAAGGAATCCAGATTCGGAAGAATGGAAAGAAGATTACCTCTTGACGAGAGTAATCCCTTCATAGTGAGAGATTTAAATAAGTGTGTGTTATGTGGTCGTTGTGTAGAAATTTGTAACGAAATCCAGCAGACCCATGCCATAAATACCGGCTATCGGGGTGCAAAATCAAAAATTATTGCTGGTTTAGATGAAGGTTTGAAATACTCAGAATGTGTTTCCTGTGGGCAATGCGTGGCAGTATGCCCAGTCGGGGCTTTAATTGATAAAGCTGCTCAGGGGAAGGGACGAACCTGGGAGTATAAAAAAGTCTATACTACCTGTAATTACTGTGGATGTGGTTGTGGATTTGACCTGAATATTAAAGAGGGAAAGGTGGTGAAGGTCACTTCCCATCCAGATAGTGTGGTTAATGGTATTAATCTCTGTGTGAAAGGACGTTTTGGGAATGATTATATTCATCGAGAAGATCGCTTAACTACACCTTTAATTAGGAAAAATGGAAAATTAGAACCAGCTTCCTGGGAGGAAGCCCTTCAACTGGTCAGGGATAGATTTAAAAAGATTAAAGAGGAAAGTGGTAGTGATAGCCTGGCAGTGCTTTCTTCTGCTAAATGTACTAATGAAGAAAACTATCTTCTTATGAAATTTGCCCGGGCTGTTCTGGGCACCAATAATGTGGATCACTGTGCTCGCCTCTGTCATTCTTCTACAGTTGCTGGATTGGCCATGGCCTTTGGGAGTGGAGCTATGACTAATTCGATTAAGGAGATTGCCCATGCCTCGGTAATTTATTTAACCGGTTCCAACACCACAGAAAATCATCCCATTATCGCTTTAGAAATCAAGAAAGCGGTGACTAAGAATGGAGCGAAATTGATTGTAGCCGATCCACGAGAGATAGAATTAGCCAAGTATGCTACTCTCTGGTTAAGACAGAGACCGGGTACCGATGTAGCCCTCTTTAATGGATTGATGAATGTAATTATTACTGAGGGTTTAGAAGATAAAGAATTTATCCGGGAGAGAACTGAAGATTACGAAAAGCTGAGAGAGATGGTTCTAAAGTATACCCCCGAAATGGTAGAAAAGATTACCGGGGTACCTGCAGAAGATATCCGTAAGGCAGCCCGCCTGTATGCCACTGCTCCTGCTGCCTCTTTGATTTACTCGATGGGAATAACCCAGCATATTACTGGTACGGATAATGTCCTATCTACCGCAAACTTAGCTATGCTTACTGGTAATATAGGAAAAGAGAGTTCCGGTGTAAATCCTTTACGGGGCCAGAGTAATGTTCAAGGTGCCTGTGATATGGGGGCTTTACCCAATTTATATACTGGCTATCAACCAGTTACTGACCTTCAAGTAAGAGAGAAATTTTCTAAAGCCTGGGGAGTAGAACTACCCGATAAAGTCGGTCTTACGGTAGTGGAGATACTTAATGCTGCTTACGAAGGAAAGATCAGGGGTATCTTTATTATGGCAGAAAACCCTGCTATGTCAGATCCCGATTTAAATCATTCTCGAGAGGCTTTAAAGAAGACTGAGTTTTTAGTAGTTTCGGATATGTTTATGACTGAAACTACCGAACTGGCTGATGTAGTTTTACCTGGAGTTAGTTTTGCCGAAAAGGATGGCACCATTACTAACACCGAACGAAGGATACAAAGGATCCGTAAGGCGATAGAACCCCTTGGAGAAGCAAAACCAGAATGGCAGATGATATGTACCTTAGCCCAGAAGATGGGGTATCCTATGAGCTATTCCAGCCCGTCAGAGATAATGGAAGAGATTGCCCGTCTTACTCCTATTTATGGAGGAGTATCCTATCCTCGGCTAGAAAAAGAGGGTTTGCAATGGCCCTGTCCAGATGCCAGTCATCCGGGAACTAAATATTTACATCAAGATAGATTTACTCGAGGAAAAGGAAGATTCTTTGCAGTTGAGTTTAAGGAGGCAGCAGAATTACCCGATGAAGAATATCCCTTCCTCTTTACTACTGGACGGGTACTGTATCATTTTCATACCGGTACCGTGACCAGGAGGTCAAGGGGCCTTAACGAAATTTATCCCGAGGCTTTAGTTGAAATAAGCCCTCAGGATGCCCAAGAACTAAATATCGAAGATGGTGAAATAATTGAAGTTGCCTCCCGTCGGGGAAAGATCAGAGCTAAAGCCCAGATTACTGAGAAATCAGGCAAAGGCGTGATATTTATGAGTTTTCATTTCCATGAAGCTGCTGCTAATTTATTAACCAATGCCGCCCTTGACCCGGTTTCCAAGATTCCAGAATACAAGGTTTGTGCAGTGAAAGTACAAAAGACTAAGGGAAATTAAAAATGGAAAGGAGTAAAGAAAATGGAAGTAAAAGAGGTTCAAGAAGTAAAGATGGTCGAACCAAATTTTTTGGCTCCCGCTGGTATAGGTCAGGCATTTAGAGGAATTGGTAAAGCCAAAACCAGTCTACCCGTTTTTAATATGATAATTTTAGGTATTTTAGCGGGTGTATTTATTGGATTTGGTGGCCAATTAGCGACTATGGTTACTTTTGATATGGAAAAGCTCTTTGGAGTTGGTTTTACCAAGTTTATCTTTGGGAGTGTATTTTCCGTCGGACTGATGATGGTGGTAATTGGAGGAGCTGAACTTTTTACCGGAAATAATTTAATCTTCTTGGGAGTATTAAGTGGTGATGTAAAATTAAGGAGGATGCTCAACAACTGGTTCTGGGTTTATTTTGCTAATTTTGCCGGCTCTATATTATTAGCCTGGATAATGTATGCGACTGAACTCTGGAAAACCGGTAATTTAGGCGAGGGGGTTAAAGCTTTAGCTATTGCCAATGGGAAGGTTACTCTTAGCTGGGGATCGGCTTTTGCTCGAGCTATTGTCTGTAACTGGCTGGTGTGTATGGCCGTATGGATGGCCACAGCTGCTAAGGACATTGTGGGTAAAATATTTGCTATTTACTTCCCCATCATGGCCTTTGTGGCTAGTGGATTTGAACATTCAGTGGCCAATATGTACTTTGTGCCTATGGGATTATTATTAAAAAATAATCCTCAGGTAGTGGAGTCTGCTGGTCTGACTGGTAAATTAAGTAGTCTTACCTGGGGAGGTTTTATCTGGAAAAATTTACTTCCCGTTACTTTGGGTAATATCATCGGTGGGGCGTTCTTTGTAGCTACCTTGTACTGGATGGTATATTTAAGAGGTAAGAAAGAGAAATAAAAACTAAGCTCGTAAAAAGATTAGATAAAATATATCTGGTTAAGGAGAGAAATCAAGAAATAATCAAAAGGGTTGATTTCTCTCCTTGTTTTTTGTCAGGGAGAAGGGTAAAATAAGAACAAAAATTTGGGTAAAATATCCTGAAATGATGAGGGGAAACGAAAAAAAATCTGCTTTAACTGCCCTAATCTTAGCGGGGGGAAAAAGTAGCCGGGTTGGTGCTAATCAAAACAAAGCCCATCTTAGACTCAACGGAAGACCTCTTATTGATATAGTAATCGAGAAGGTGAGTCAGGTAGTAGATAATCAGATTATTATAGTTGGCCCACCGGAAGAATATCCTTCTTATCGACAAGTTGTGTCAGACCTATTTTCTCAGCGAGGTCCTCTGGGAGGGATATTTTCTGGTTTAAAAGCCTCTCCCTCTTTCTATAATCTGGTGGTGGGTTGTGATATGCCCTTTTTAAAGGTAGACCTCCTTCGGTATATGGTACAAAATATCGATAAATATGATGTAATTATTCCTTACTATGGGGAAGGTTTAATAGAGCCATTATGTGCCATCTATAGTAAAAGATGTCTGAAGGTTATGGAAAAAAATCTAGACCATAAGCTTTTTTCAATCAGGAGGATCTTTCCTTTTTTAAAGGTTAGATATATGGTGGAAAAGGAAATAAGAAAGTACGACCCTGAACTTTACTCCTTTTTTAATATCAACTATCCGGAAGATTTAAAGCGAGCTGAAGGAATACTTAAGGAAGAGAAGATAGAAAATAATTGAGAAAAGATTTAAATTATAAAAAGATACCTCTGGTGAGGTTAGAAGGAAATCGTAAAGAAAAAATCACTGATTTTATCGTCCAGGAATCCGAGCTAAAGATTATTTTTAATAAACGAAAAGTGGCTTCTTTAAAATATAGTAGAAGAGACAGTGAATATCTGGCAGTAGGTTTTCTGTTTACTGAAGGTTTTTTAAAGAAGAAAGAAGAGATAGTCTCCTTACAATTTGACCAAGAAAAAGAGACGATAAAGGTAATTACTAAGGATATTTATCCCTTTTCAGAATCAGGGAAGAGAGATAATCTATCTTTAAAGAAAATAGAGAAGGGAATACTTCAGGTGAAGGCAGAGACTATCTTTTCCTTACTGCAGGAGTGGCAATTCCGAGCAAGACTATTTTCCCTTACTGGAGGAGCTCATAGTTGTGCCCTGGCAGACCAAAAAGGGTCTATCCTTTTATTTAGTGAAGATATTGGTCGTTATAATACTGTGGATAAGATTATCGGAGAGGCCTTACTTAAAGAAATATCTTTAGAAGATAAGATTATGATTGGTTCTTTCCGAATTACTAAGGAAATTTTTGCTAAGATAGCTCGAGGTAAAATACCACTGGTGGTTTCCCGATCAGCCCCGACTGATCAGGCAGTAAAACTGGCCAGAAAGATGGGAATAACCCTGGTAGGTTTTGCCCGAGAAGGAAGGATGAATATTTATTCCTACCCTGAGCGCATCGAAGTTTAGAGAAGAGGAGGAAGAGAGATATAATCTATGTCTGCCCAAGAGATAATTATTGCCCTTGACCCGGGAAGAAAGAAGTGTGGCTATGCTATAGTCGATTCATCTTTAAAGGTATGGCAGAAAGAAGTACTAGCTACGGAGAGGCTTTTGGATAAGATAAAGGAGGATCTGGAACTCTACACCATAGATAAAATCATCCTGGGAAATGGTACTTATTTTCAAACTATTCAAGAAACCCTGAAGGAACATTTTCCTCACTTAAATATTGTGATAAGAGAAGAAAGATATAGCACCTTACAGGCAAGAAAGAGATATTTTACTGAAAATCCTCCTCGACTACTGGGGAGACTGATTCCAGTATCCTTAAGAGTTCCCCCCATTCCCTATGATGATTGGGTAGCAGTAATTCTGGCGGAAGGATATTTTCAGAATAAAGCTTAACTTTAATTCGGATTATCAGTCGGATAATCAAGTTTAGTAATTAAAAATATTTATATTCAGGCAATGAATAAGGGAGGGATTAAGTTTGACTAAAATAAAAGTATACAGCAATATTTTAAAGGCGAACGATAATATTGCCCAAAGAAATAGAAAATTGTTTAAAGATAATAAAGTTTATACTATTAATCTGATGAGTTCCCCTGGTTCTGGTAAGACCAGCCTTTTAGAAAAGACTATCGCCCTGCTCAAAGATGAAGTCAAGATGGCGGTATTGGTAGGAGATCTGCAAACTACAAATGATGCCCAGAGAATAGAGCAATATGGCATACCGGTTGTACAGATCAATACCGATGGGGCTTGTCATCTGGATGCCAATATGGTAGAGAGTACCTTACCTTCTTTTAATTTCAGAGAGATAGAACTCTTTATCATTGAAAATATAGGCAATTTGGTCTGCCCTGCTGATTTTGATTTGGGAGAAGAGGATAGGGTAATTATGGTTAGTGTTCCTGAGGGAGATGATAAACCGATTAAGTATCCAGTAATGTTTTATCAAGCCAAATTATTATTGATTAACAAGATTGATTTGTTACCTTATACCAATTTCGATATGAACCGCATCAAGAAAGATGCCTTAAAGATTAATCCCCGAATGAGGATATTGGAAATCTCTTGTTATACCGGAGAAGGGATTGTCTATTGGATCAACTGGTTAAAAGAACAGATGAAAAATAAGTTCACCAACTAATCCATTAACTCATCTATTGGCCAAGTACATTCAGGAAGTAATTTTAATGAAGATCAGGGAAAATATAATTATTAAAGGAATTGTTCAGGGAGTTGGATTTAGGCCCTTTATCCACAAATTAGTCAATCACTATAGTTTATCGGGCTGGATCGTTAATTCTAACCAGGGTGTAGAGATAGAGGTGGAAGGGGAGGAAGAAGAACTAAAAGATTTTCTATTGGAGATGGAGACCAAAATTCCTCCCCTGGCTAGAATTGAAGAGATAGAAGTTAAAAAACTTCCGATAATTGGGGATAATGGTTTTTTTATCCAAAAGAGTGTAGTTAAAAAAGATGATGGTCTGGTATTGGTTTCTCCAGATATATGCATATGCCAGGAATGTTTACAGGAATTATTAGATCCCCAAAACAGGAGATTCCGTTATCCTTTCATTAATTGTACCAATTGTGGTCCTCGCTTTACTATTATTCAAGATATCCCCTATGATCGGGAGAACACCACAATGAAAAAATTCTCAATGTGTCCTTCTTGTCAGGAGGAATACGATGAAATAGAAAACCGGAGATACCATGCCCAACCTAATGCCTGTAGTAATTGTGGTCCTCAGTTATTTATATATAGTAGAGCGGGAAAAAGATTAGAGGCGATTGATCCCTTAGAACAGGCTAAAAAATACTTAAAAAGGGGTAAGATTGGGGCTATTAAAGGGTTGGGTGGTTTTCATCTGGCTTGCGATGCTACTAATAACCAAGCAGTTTTAAGACTGCGGGATTTCAAAAAGAGGGAAGATAAACCTTTTGCCTTAATGTCCTATAATTTGGAAAAAATTAAGCAATACTGTCTGGTGGAAAAAGAGGAAATTGCTTTATTAACAAGTCGGGCTCGTCCTATTGTTCTCTTAAAGAAGAAAGAAAATAGCCAGATATCTTCCTTTATTGCGCCTAATAATCCGTGTTTAGGAGTAATGTTACCCTATACTCCCCTGCATTACCTTTTATTGCAGGGAGAATTTTTGGCTCTGGTTATGACCAGTGGAAATTTTGGTGATGAACCAATTATCGGTGATGACCAGGAAGCTCTGGAGAAATTAAGTCCAGTAGCAGATTTTTTTCTCCTCTATAATCGAGAGATATTTAATCGTTGTGATGATTCAGTAGTTAAAGTGATGAAGCAGAATGTGGTCTTTTTTAGACGATCTCGAGGCTATGTACCTGATCCAATAATCTTGGATGGGAAGATAAAGGAGGTTCTGGCCTTAGGAGGAGAATTAAAGAACACGGTCTGTCTCGCTAAGGGAAGATATGTTTTTCCCAGCCAATATCTAGGAGACTTGAAAAGTGTTGATAATTTTGAATTTTTTCAAGATTCTATCCAAAAGTTAGAAAAGATTTTAAAGATTACTCCCCGGCTCATCGCTTGTGACTTGCATCCGGATTATCTTTCTACCAAATATGCTGAAAAAATCGGGCAAATCAGAGGCCTGGAAGTGATGAAGATTCAGCATCATTATGCGCATATAGCCAGTTGCATGGCGGAGAATAAGATAAAAGAGAGAGTAATCGGGGTAGCTTATGATGGTACTGGATGGGGAGAAGATCACCAAATCTGGGGTGGAGAATTTTTATTGACTGATTTTAGAGGATATTCCAGAATAGGCCACTTGAAATATATTCCTTTACCAGGAGGAGAACAGGCCATTAATGAACCCTGGAGGATGACTTATAGTTATTTATATTCTATTTATAATGAGAATGCTCGAGAACTACCCTTAGATTTTATACGGCGGAATGCTTCTCGGAGATTTGACCTCCTGGAAAAGATGATTAAGCAGCAGATAAATACTCCTCTTACTTCTAGTTGTGGACGTTTGTTCGATGCAGTGTCTTCTTTAATTGGAGTGAGAGATAAGATAAGCTACGAAGGGCAAGCTGCCGTGGAGATGGAAGCTCTTTGCAGAGAGGGAATAGAAGAAGGATATAATTTTCGAATAGAAAGAGAAGGACAGTTATTTTTGATAGCTCCAGAAGATATCTTTCGGGAGATTATTACTGACCTAAAGAAAGGAGTAAATCCAGCCACCATCGCTACTAAGTTTCATAATACAGTAGCTAATTTTACAATAGAATTATGTGTTAAAATAAGAGAAGAAACTCATCTTAACCAGGTGGCTTTAAGCGGAGGAGTATTTCAAAACCGCTATCTAAGTGAAAGAATTATTCATCAACTTACCGAAAAGGATTTTAAAGTATATTTCCAGAGAAAAGTTCCTCCCAATGATGGAGGAATATCTCTGGGGCAGGCAGTCATAGCTGGAAGCCAATAGTATTTTTTTATTGAAAAGTAATAATAATTTAATCATTATTGAAGGGGGAAAAGGCTAGATAGTGAGCTTACCAATTAATTCTGGTTAGTTATCCACTATTAACCACTACCCATTTAGGCTAAGGAGGAGGAAAGGAGATGTGCCTGGCTATTCCAGGAAGAGTAAAAGAGATTTATCCCGATCATACTGCTGACCTAGAGATCGGAGGGGTAATAAAAAAAGCCAGTTTGGAGTTAGTCCCGCAAGCCTCAGTAGGAGATTATGTACTTTTACATGCTGGTTTTGCCCTGGAAGTGATCAATCAGAAGAAGGCTGAGGAGATATTTCAGGCCTGGGAAGGAAAGTAAGATTGAAATATATTGATGAATATAGAAATAAAAATTTGGCAAAGATTATACTTAAGCAGATTGATGGTCTATCTCACCAACCGATTAATCTGATGGAAGTTTGCGGAACGCATACGGTAGCGATCTTTCGACATGGTTTACGGAAGGTATTACCCCCCCATATCCAGCTTATTTCGGGTCCAGGTTGTCCGGTCTGCGTTACTCCCATTCGTTATATTGATGAAATTATTGCCTTTGCGCGGGAAAAGGAGTTTATAATCACTACTTTTGGGGATATGATGAGGGTGCCTGGTTCAACCTCTTCCCTAGAAAAAGAGAAGGCCAAGGGGGCAGATATAAGAATGGTCTATTCCACTTTAGATGCCCTGCAGGTTGCGGAAGATAATCCTTTTAAAAAGATTATCTTTGTAGGTATTGGCTTTGAAACTACCGCTCCTACCATAGCTAGTGCAATTTTAAAGGCAGAGAAGGAGAAGATTAAAAATTTTTTTGTTTTAAGTATGGCCAAACTGATACCTCCTGTCCTCAAAGGATTATTGGAAAGTAAAGAGATAAACATTAATGGCTTTCTTTACCCTGGACACGTGAGTACTATTATTGGTAGTCAGCCCTATTCTTTTATTGCTTCACAATATCATATTCCGGGGGTGATTGCCGGATTTGAGCCCCTGGATATCTTACAAAGTATCTATATGCTGGTGAAGCAGATAGAAAATAATCAGGCGGAGATAGCTATCCAGTATGAAAGGGCAGTAAAACCTGAAGGTAATGAAATTGCCTTAGCCAGAATGAAGAAAGTATTTAACCAGGTGGATTCTGATTGGAGGGGGATAGGTAGAATTTCGCGAAGTGGTTTAGAGATTAAAGAAGACTATCATCCCTTCAATGCCCGAAAATTTGCCGTAGAAATTGAAGAGACCAGAGAATTCGAAGGATGCCGCTGTGGTGAGGTGTTAAGAGGAATAATTAATCCCCCCCAGTGTTCACTTTTTACCAAGATATGCACTCCAGAGAATCCCCGAGGTGCCTGTATGGTCTCTTCGGAAGGTACCTGTGCTGCTTATTATAAATATGGAAATAATATTTAGTGATGAGCCGGTTCTGGTGAAAAATAGAGAGGAGTAATTTTACTGGAATATGGACAATTATCAGCTAACCATTGATTAGAAAAGGATAAGATGATGAAGGGAGAAAAAATTCTATTAAGTCATGGTAGTGGAGGAAGATTATCTTATAACTTAATTAAAGAGCTAATCTTGCCAAATTTTACCAGTCCTTGCTTACAAAAACTCGATGATGGAGCCATACTAAGGATGAAAGGATTTAGACTAGCCTATAGTACTGATTCTTATACGGTAGATCCTTTATTCTTTAAGGGAGGAGACATCGGCACACTGGCGGTTTGTGGCACGGTAAATGATTTAGCAATGTGTGGAGCGAAGCCTTTATATTTGAGTTGTTCTTTAATTATAGAAGAGGGCTTTCCTCTAAGTTGTTTAGAAGAGATTGTGTTGAGCATAAAGAGGGCATCCTTAATGGCTGGGGTGGATATAGTTACCGGAGATACTAAGGTAGTAAATCGAGGGGCAGTCGATAGGCTCTTTATCAATACTTCGGGGATTGGATTGGTGAAAGAGGGGACAAATATTTCTGGAGGAAATGCCCGGGTAGATGATGTAATTATCCTCAATGGACCAATAGGAAATCATGGTATTACGGTATTATCTGCCCGAGAGGGCTTGAAGTTCGAGACGGCGGTACAGAGTGATGTCGCTCCTTTAAATCTTTTAGTTAATGATATCTTAGAGGTCAGCCAGGATATTCATGTATTGAGAGACCCCACCCGGGGTGGCTTAGCCACTACTTTAAATGAAATAGCTTTATCTTCTGGAGTGGAAATAGAGATAAATGAAGAGGATATTCCGGTAGATGAGGAAGTGCAGGCCGCCTGTGAAATATTAGGTTATGATCCCCTTTATTTAGCTAACGAAGGGAAATTAGTAGCCTTTGTTCCACCAGCGATCGCTCCAGAAATATTAAGAAAAATGAAGGAGAATAAATACGGAAGCAAGTCAAAAATTATCGGGAAAGTAGTTAAAAAATCGGAAGGTCTGGTTTGTCTTCGCACCAGGATAGGAGGGAAAAGAATAGTAGATATGTTAACCGGAGAACAATTGCCTCGAATATGTTGAAATTAGTTATTACATTCGGCAGTTTATTGGTTATTCAGCTAACCAGTTGCTCTGTTCACTAAATTAACTCATTACCTGATTTATTAATTAGGGTGATTAAGTAATTATTTTTTAGGGATTAGAAAAATATATATCCAAACTTGGTTCATATGTATTATACTATTACTAAAGACTAATTACTAATCTAAAGAAACTGATTTCTATCTTAGGTAAAAGGTGGTAATAGATGATGAAAAATAAACCGGAAAGTATTCAGGTGCGCTTAGCCCGGGAGACCATTGAAAATTACGTAAGATACGGAAAAGTAATTTCTCCCCCTGACGACCTACCTCAGGAGCTAAAAGAGAACCAGGCAGGAGTATTTGTATCTCTAAAAAAATTCGGAAATTTGAGGGGATGTATCGGAACTTTTATACCTTCCCAAAAGAATATTGCCCTGGAAATCATTCACAATGCCATTAATGCTGCCGTTGATGACCCTCGTTTTCCTCCCGTATCTGTTCCTGAACTAAAAGATTTAACCATTTCTGTAGACATTTTATCTCCTCCCGAGGAAGTTTCCAGTCCTGTCCAACTAGATCCTCGAAAATATGGAGTAATCGTAAGTAGTGGCTATAAAAAAGGTCTATTATTACCCGATTTAGAGGGAGTAGATACCGTTGAGCAACAGATAGATATTGCTAAACGAAAAGCAGGTATCTATCCCGGAGAAAAAGTAAAGTTATATCGCTTTGAAGTAAAAAGATTCTATTAGATCATCGGTATTAATCGGATAGACTTTTAGTAAATAGTTTTAATTTTGAAATTAATACTAATAACCATCACTATTGACTATATCCCGATGATTAACGACTATTTAGGTGGGAATTAAGATTATGAAAGAAGCCCTTTTTTACCGTTTAATCGATAAGGATAAGGGTATTATCCAATGCTTGCTTTGTCCGAAGGAATGTAAAATCAAGGAAAATCAGGTAGGATTTTGCCGAGCACGAAAGAATATCCAGAATAAACTATATTCTTTAATCTATGGAAGGATATCTTCCTGGGGAATGGACCCTATTGAAAAGAAACCATTATATCACTTTTTTCCGGGCACCACAGTCTTATCCCTAGGTACTATCGGTTGTAATTTTTCTTGCTCTTTCTGTCAGAACTGGACCATTTCTCAGGAGAGCATAGAGAGGGTAAGGGTAGAAGAGCTGTCTCCGGAAAGAGCAGTCGAATTAGCCCTTAAGAATCATTCTCCGGGAATTTCCTACACCTACTCAGAACCCTTAATTTGGTATGAATATGTCCTGGATACCGCTAAATTAGCCAGGAAAAACCATTTAAAAAATATACTGGTGACTAATGGATTTATTAATCCGCAGCCTTTCCAGGAACTCCTTCCTTATATAGATGCGCTGAATATTGATTTGAAATCTTTTCGTGATTCTTTTTATCGAAAATATTGTCAGGCGAATCTTTCCCCAGTTTTACAGACTATTGACTTAGCGAGGTCCTCTGCGCATGTAGAGATAACCAATTTACTCATTCCCGGATTGAATGATGGGGAGGAGGAGATTAAAGAATTAGTAGATTGGATTGCTGCTCGGGGGAAAAATATTCCTTTACATTTTTCTCGTTATTTCCCCAGTTACCGGATGAATATTGAAGCTACTCCTCTTCCTACCTTATACCGAGCCCGAGATATCGCCCAAAAAGAATTAAAATATGTTTACCTGGGAAATATCTGGGATGAAGAGGCTAATAATACTTACTGTGGTAATTGTAAAAGGCTTTTAATTCGCCGTACCGGTTATCATACCCATAACCTGGGTATAGACCAGCAAGGAAGATGTAAATACTGTCAAGAACAGGTAGTTTGTCTTTAAAATTTCTCCGAGCTGTTTTAAAGGTATCTAAAATAGACGTATATCCAGGCAATAATTAGATTGATGACAACTAAAGGCAGAGATACTTGGATGAAATACCAGAAGGGTATGGGTTGATTGTTTTTTTCGGCGATATCCGCCACTATTAAATTGGAGGCAGAACCGATTAGAGTACCATTACCACCAATGTTAGCCCCTAGAGCAAGTATCCACCAGAGTATATTGATATTAGCTCCCAGGACAGAGGACATATTTTTTATTATTGGACTGGCTAAAGCGATAAAGGGAACATTGTCAAAAAAAGAAGATAAAAAACCAGAAAAGGCCAGGGTAGAAGAGCTAAAGAGGGAGAAATTTTTTAAAGAAAGGGGAATAAGCCGAGAGGTAATGATGGTAATTAAACCATTTTCTTCTAAAGTTCCAGCCAGAATATTTAAACCGGCCAGGAAGAAGATTATCTTCCAATCAACTTGAGTGAAGATGGTATCAGGGCTATGCTTACTGATTAACAGTAAAACAAATGCTCCCAAGAGATAAACTATTCCCAGATCAAGAGAAAGCAGAGGGGTAAAAAAGGATATTATAATAGTAATCAATAACATAATCAGGGAATATTTATATAACCGCGGATTAAGAATAGCTTTTTTCTCGTCAATGCGGTCAAAATGAGGAATAAGTTGCCGGTTGGTCTGGTTTTCTTTAAAAATATCTTTAAAATAATTAGTAAGATATAAGATACTGATAACCATCAGGATAAGAGAGATGGGAGCTAAGTGAAGAAGAAATTCATGAAAATTACACTTTGCGCAGGAACCGATCATAATATTTACTGGCGTACCAATGTAGGTAGCCATTCCCCCAATATTGGCAAAAATTATCTCCGCTATCAAAAAGGGCAGGGAGGGAATCTCTAGAATATGGGTAATCGCCAGAGTAATATTTGCTAAAAAGAGCAGAGTAATTATCTCGTCTAATATCGAGGATAGAAGACCAGCCAGTAGAGATAAGGTGATTAAAAGCAGTAAGGTATTACCTTTACTATATTTAGTTACCTTTAAAGCTAAATATTGAAATATCCCGCTCTCTTTTGTTATGATAGTAAAGATCATCATACCTAGAAAGATGGCTAATTTATTAAAATCTATATAACTGATTACCTGGTTAAAACTAATTAAGCCAGAGGTAATACATAGTAATGCCCCCAGAAAGGTGGCGGTAGTGCGAAATTTTCGAGTAGTAAAGATTAAGACATAGGTGATGATTAAAATAATTACACTTAACATTAATTTATTCATAACTATTTCCTTGGTTTCCGATATGGTTTAATTAACCAGAAAAGCAAGCGGGCTAAAGATAATAAAAAGAAAGATATTTTAAAAGAATTATATCATAAGTCAGGTCTTTTCAGGTAATAAATATTCTATGTATTGATGAAAAGGAGAAGGTAAGATGTGGGGAGATTTTCTATTCAGATCATTTTCCAAACACCTGGGGATAGACCTTGGTACTTCCACTACTTTAGTATGGGTTAAGAATAAAGGATTGGTTTTATATGAACCTTCGGTGGTGGCTATTGAAGAAAATGGTCACCAGTTACTCACCGTAGGAGAAGAGGCTAAAAAGATGATTGGCCGAACCCCTCGAGGTTTAATGGCCATTAGACCTTTAAAAGAAGGAGTTATAGCGGATTTTAATCTAACCGCAGAGATGTTAAAGTATTTTATTAAGAAGGTTCACCTGCAAAGCCGCTTTATTCAGCCAACCATTGTGATTTGTGTCCCCTCGGGAGTAACTGAGGTGGAGAAAAGGGCAGTATCCGACGTTGCCTATCAATGTGGTGCCCAGAAGGTATTTTTAATCGATGAACCAATGGCTGCCGCCATAGGAGTAGGACTTCCTGTATTTGAACCGATGGGTAATTTAATTATGGATGTAGGTGGAGGGACTTCAGAAGTAGCAGTAATTTCCCTGGGAGGAATAGTGGTAAGTGAATTAAGTAAGGTGGCAGGAGATTATCTCAATGCCACGATTGAGAAATATATTAAACAGGCTTATGATTTATATATTGGAGAATTGACTTCCGAAAACCTTAAGATTAAACTTTCCCGAAATATTTCCTCAGAAGAGAATAAAGTTTTTGAAATTAGTGGGCGGGATCGATTAAGCGGAATGCCCAGAATAATCAATATATCCCGAGAAGAATTAAAAGAAGCCCTCAATGAACCTATCCGTTTAATTGCTACCACTGTTCGTTTGACTTTAGAAAAGACCCCCCCCGAGCTGGTTGCCGATATATTAGATAAAGGTCTAATTATGACCGGGGGCGGTTCCTTACTCTCCGGATTAGCCGGTTTTTTGCAGGAGGAGATGGGTATTGCTACCTTTGTTTCTTCTGAACCAGAATTTTGTGTAATAAATGGGATAGGAAAGGTATTAGATAATTTAAATTACTATCAGAAGATCTTAATGAAAACCAGTAAGGGAATTTAAATGGAAGTAATCGGTAAGAAAAAGATGGTTTTCCTTTACCTCTATGCTTAAATATAAAAAAGAGAACGAGCTGGTTGAGGGAAGAGCATTCACGATATTTTTTTTGCCATGAAGGGGAGAAAGATTGAATAAATTTTCTGAGAAAAATAGAACCTGGATCATTTTTATCCTTTTAGTAATCATTGCTTTTTTTATTATGACTATAGATTATCATGGTAAATCATATCTGCAATGGCTGGAGAATATTGCCCTGCAAGCATTTTCTCCTCTCAGTCGCGGAGTAAGTAGAGTTACGCTCAGTATAAAAGATTATTTTCATTATTTCAATAATCTCCATCAGCTGGAAGAAGAGAACAGAGAATTAAAGAAAGAGATGGAAGCAGTATTACAGGAAAATTCTGTATTAAAGGAAAGATTAATTGCCTATGAGAGATTAAAGAAATTATTGGAACTTACCGAAACCCTCTCTTATGAAATGATTCCTGCCCTGGTCATTAGCCGTGAGCCGGGCAACTGGTTCAATAGTATCATTATTGATAAAGGAGAAACGGATGGAGTCCAGGAGGATATGGCAGTAGCTACTAGCTATGGTTTAGTGGGTAAAATAATCAGGGTTAGTTCCAATTCTTCCAAAGTAATGCTCATCTTAGACCAGAGAAGTGCGGTGGGAGCAATGATTCAACGTTCTCGAGATATTGGAGTAATCAGGGGTAGTGATAGTAATTATTGTTACCTGGAGTATCTGTCCTATGATGCAGATATAAAGATCAATGACCTGGTTATCACCTCTGGCCTGGGGAGTATTTTCCCTAAGGGGATTAAAATTGGTCGGGTAGTGGTGGTAGAAAAAGAAAAACATGACCTATTTCAGAGGGTATTGGTTAAACCTGAAGTGGATTTTACCAAATTGGAAGAAGTATTAGTGGTTAAGAAATCGGATTAAGGATAAAACAGAGGGGGAGGAATTTATATTTCTGAAATAATAAGACTGGAAAATGGACTAAGAATAGTAGTAGAAGAAATGCCCTATATGAAATCAGTGGCGGTAGTATTTGGAATAGGAGTGGGTTCCAGGTATGAAAAAAAGGAGAATAACGGCATTTCTCATTTGATCGAACATATGCTCTTTAAAGGTACTAAGAAGAGAAAGAATAGTCTGGAGATATCTCAAGCCATTGAAGGGGTGGGTGGAGAGATTAATGCTGCTACCTCTAAAGAAGTTACTCAAATCTATGCCAGAATTCCTCAGGAAAAGTTTAAAATCGCTCTGGAAGTCATTGCCGATATATTATTAAATTCTCTTTTTCGGGAAGCAGATCTGCAAAAAGAAAAGTTAATCATTATTGAAGAGATCAAGAAGTATGAAGACCTGCCCGAAGAATTAGTCGAATTATTACTGGATAAAGTGATCTGGGGAAATCACCCTTTAGGAAGAACAATCCTGGGAGAAGAAAGAATAATTAGCAGACTGCAAAGAGTTGATTTATTATCCTTCCTTAGTCAGTTTTATCAGCCTAATAATTTAGTAGTCAGTGTGGCTGGAAATATCAAAACTAAAGAAGTAGTTACTCAAATCAGGAGATATTTCCAGAAAGTAAAGGAAGGTAAAATCAGGAAATATCTACCTGCCCGGATTAATCAGCAAACTATTCGTTTTGAAACAAAATTTAAAAGGAGTAACCAGGCCCATCTTGCCTTTGGTTTTCCAGGAATTTCTCGTCTGGATTATAGAAGATATAGTCTGGATTTATTAGATATTATTCTAGGATCGGGATTAAGTTCTCGGCTCTTTCAAGAAATCAGGATGAAGAAGGGCTTAGCCTACGATATCCATTCCTATATTCAATATTTTAATGATACCGGTTCCTTTAATATTTATGCTGGGGTAGAGGCTAGTCGATTAAGGGAGGCCCTTCAGGCATTAATAGAAGAATTAAAAAGGATTAAAGAGAATAAGGTACCGGAAGAAGAGCTCAAGAAGGCTAAAGAGATGTATAAAGGTGCTTTATCCTTGAGTCTGGAAAGTACTCTCAGTAGAGCCTTCTGGTGGGGAAACAGAATCCTATTCTATGGTGAGCCCATTACCTTTGAAGAAGTGAAGGAAAGGATTGAAGAAGTCAAAAAAGAAGATATTCAAAGTTTAGCTCAGCATATCTTTACCAGCGATAGAATAAATCTCTCCCTTATCGGTCCATTTAAAAAGACCACCCTGGAGGAAGACCAGGCTATTTTACAGGAATTATCTTAACTATTAATGGGAGAGCGAGGGATGATGATTAGGTAAATAAATCTTGAGAATAATTTAGCTACCTAATAAATCCATGAATATTGATGGTAAAATAACCAGATAGAGAATAAGGAAAGAAATATGCCCTTAAAGTTAGGAATAGGAGATATAGTTCGTTTAAAGAAAAAGCATCCCTGTGGAGGTTGCCACTGGGAGATTACCCGAACGGGTATCGATATTGGTATAAAATGCCTTACTTGCGGAAGAAAAGTGCTAGTTTCCCGGGTAAAGTTGGAAAAAAAAATTAAAGAAATTATCCCTCGAGATTAAAAAAACTTGTCAGTCCAGGTATCTGATGTTATAATATAAAAACATTTTATAATATCTTTCCTTGCTTCCGGCGGATATATCCGGAGGCTAGTATAGTCCATAAGGAGGAGTGGATAGATGAAAAGTTATGAAGTAATGCTGGCAATCAGTCCCGACTTAGAGCAAGAGGAATTAGATTCTTTTCTGGAGAAATATAAAAAATTAATTCAAGAGAAAAAAGGAGTCATAGTAAAGATAGATAAGTGGGGCAAAAAAGACCTCGCTTATGAAATTAAAAAGTTCCAACAAGCAAATTATGTGGTTATAAGCTTTGATCTGGATGGTCAACAAATCTTAGAACTGGAAAGGATTATGCGACTGGATGACCAAATAATCAGATATCTATTAGTAGCGAGACAGGAAAAAATCCTTCCGGTCCAAGAGAAACCGCCCAAATTAATAAAGAAAGAGAAGAAACCAGAGCCTGAACCGGGAGAAGAAAAACCAAAAAAAGTAGAAGAGAATAAACAGGAGGAATAATATCTATTAATGACCAAATATAATTTTATCCGCAAACCCATAAAAAAAGTCTGTTATTTTTGTTCTGAAAAAATAGTTGCTGATTATAAAGATGTAGAATTACTGAAGAGATTTATCAGTGAACAATATAAAATTTTACCTCGTCGAGTTACCGGCAATTGTGCCAAACATCAACGAACTCTGGCTATTGCTATAAAAAGGGCTAGAGAAATAGGTTTACTTCCCTATGTGTCTAAATAATCCGGTAAGATTATAGGGATTATTCTATACTGACCTTAATATTCGGCTGTTAAATTAAGATAGGATAATCTATTTCTGATTATTACTTGAATAAAAGGTTTAAAATTGGGGCGTATTTTTATACGCCCTTTACGTTATTAAAAATTTTTTCCATCTATATTCCTCAAGATAATCTTTAATCTGGTAGGGAGGAATTTTACTTGAAGGAAAGATTGCCGACAAAATCTTTGGTAGAAGGTGCATTTTTAGCCGCCATAACTACTGTTTTATTTATCATCAGTATCTATGTACCCCTGCTGGGGACCCTGGTAAGTTTTTTATGCCCTTTGCCTATTATCTTTTTATATTTAAGACATAATCTAAAGTTTACCCTCCTTTCCCTTCTGGTAGCTGGAATCCTGGTCAGTATTATCGCCGGTCCATTACAAGGGATTATCATCTTAATTAGCTTTGGAATGCTAGGATTAACGCTAGGATATACTATTAAGAGGGAATATACTTTTACCCAAATAATTCTTTTCGGAAGCATGGCTTCTTTATTATCTAAATTACTGATTTTATGGTTAGGTTTCTGGCTGTTAGATATAAATCCTTTTATCTTTGATCTGAAGCAACTGGATACTATTATCAACCAGTCTTTAAATTTTTATCAAGGATTGGGATTGAGCGAGGAGCAATTAGCTCTGTTGAAGGATAACTTAATTCAGACCCTAAATATTTTTCGGATAGTCTTTCCCGCCCTGCTTATTCTGGCCTCCCTCTTTGATGTCTTTATCAACTATTTAGTGTGTCGGATAGTGCTCCAGAGATTTGCTTATAGATTACCGGGTTTTGTTTCTTTCTCTTACTGGAGGGCTTCTCCCTCTTGTGTGGTCAGTTATCTTATTGGCTGGCTCTTCATCTTTATAGGAGCAAGATATAATCTACCTTTACTAAATAAAATCGGAATAAATGTACAGATCTTCTTTACCATACTCTTTTTTATTACCGGTCTCTCTCTGGTTAATTTTTTTATGGAGAAATATAATATAAAATCTTTTCTTAAATGGACTATCTATATATTAGTCTTTCTTTTACCTATCCTTTCCCAATTAGTTACCTGGGCGGGGATATTTGATGTCTGGATAGATTTTAGAAGATTTAGAGAAGCAGGAGTAAAATAATAATTGTTGCCAAAAGAGGGAGAAGAATTTATAATAAATTTTAAGGAGGAAGTTAAAGATGAAGGTAATTCTGAAACAGGATATCAAGAAAGTAGGGAAGATAGGAGAAGTTGTAGAGGTAAGCGATGGTTTTGCCCGTAATTTTTTAATTCCTCAGGGTAAGGCAGTTATTTTTACCCCCGGGAGCTTAAAACAGATAGAATACTTACAGAAAAAAGAGATGAATAAGAGAGAGAAAGAGTTAAAGGAAGCGAAAAGTCTGGCCGAGAAATTAGAACAAATCTCTCTAGAGATCAAGGTAAAGGCAGGAGAAAAAGAGAAATTATTTGGTTCGGTAACCGCCAAGGATATTGCCGAGATTTTAGCCCGGGAATACAATTTAGAGATAGACCGGAAGAAGATTGACTTAGAAGAACCATTGAAAAAGTTAGGAGTATATGAAGTTTCCCTTAATCTCTATAAGGGGATTGTAGGCAAGATTAAGGTAAACCTGGTTTCCGATACTGAACCAGATAAGGGAAAAAAAGAGTAAATTTATTCTTCTTACTCTAAAGCTAGGTCATCCCCTCAAAATTAAGCAGGAGTAAAGGATATGGAGATAGGTAGAAAGCCCCCCCAGAATATCAGTGCTGAACAAGCAGCCTTAGGGTCGATGCTACTTCAAGAAGAAGCAATTTTGCATAGTGTGGAGATTTTAAAACCAGAAGATTTTTATCGAAAATCTCATCAGATCATTTATAGCTGTATTATAGATTTATTTGACCAGAATAAAGGGGTAGATCTAGTTACCTTAACCGAGGAACTAAACCGGAGGAATAAGCTGGAAGAGATAGGGGGAGTGACCTATCTTACCGCTCTAATTAATAGTGTCCCTACTGCAGCCAATATCGCTTATTACGTAAAGATTATTGAAGAAAAATCTATCCTCAGGCATTTAATTGATAATGCAACTAATATTATTTCTATGAGCTATGAAGAAGAAGAAGAAGCGAAAGTCCTTCTGGATAAAGCAGAACATTTAATCTTCGAAGTTTCGCAGAGAAATATAGAACGGTATTTTGTCCCCATCAATGAGATACTGCAAGATAGTTTTGAAAAGATAGAAGATTTGTACCATAGAGAAGAATTCATTACTGGTATTCCCAGTGGTTTTATAGAGTTTGATGAACTTACTACCGGATTCCAGCCTTCTGAATTTATTGTGGTGGCAGGAAGGCCAGCTATGGGGAAGACTGCTTTTTGTATGAATATAGCTCAATACGTGAGTATTAATCGGCATATCCCCGTAGCTATTTTTAGTCTGGAGATGTCCAGATCACAGCTGGTCCAAAGGATGCTCTGCTCCGAGGCCCGGATAGATTCACATAACTTAAGAAGAGGACGTTTAGCAGAAAAAGATTGGGGATTACTTTCTGCAGCGGCTGGTCGCTTAGCCTCTGCTCCCATTTTCATTGATGATACTCCTGGCATATCCTGTCTAGAAATTAAAGCCAAAGCTAGACGACTAAAGGCTCAGCATAGTTTGGGCTTGGTCATCATAGATTATTTACAGTTGATTCAGACCGGGGGAAGGGTGGAGAGCAGGCAACAGGAAATCTCTGATATTTCTCGTTCTCTCAAAGGATTAGCTCGAGAATTAAATATTCCAGTGATTGCAGTTTCTCAATTATCTCGAGAAGTAGAAAAGAGACCAGAAAGAAGACCTCGTCTTTCGGATTTAAGAGAAAGTGGTGCCATTGAGCAGGATGCTGACCTGGTGGTTTTTATCTATCGAGAAGAGTATTATAAACCAAAAACAGAGAGAAAGGGTATTGCGGAGGCAATAATCAGCAAACAGAGAAACGGTCCCACGGGGACCATTGAATTGACCTTTATTAAAGAATATGCGAAATTTGAGAACTTAGCTAAAATTTCCGAAGAAGAATAAAAAATGCTAGGAATTTAATTGACAGATGTTTAAAAATATAGTAACATTTAGAAGCAAAAAATTTTCCCCGCGTAGGGCCGTTAGCTCAGTCGGTAGAGCATCTGACTCTTAATCAGGGGGTCGCAGGTTCGAGACCTGCACGGCCCATCTAAAGAATATGCCCCCATCGTCTAGGGGATAGGACACCGCCCTTTCACGGCGGCGGCAGGGGTTCAAATCCCCTTGGGGGCACCAAAAATATTTCTTAATTATACTATGGGCGGATAGCTCAGTCGGCAGAGCACCTGCTTCACATGTAGGGGGTCACAGGTTCAAGTCCTGTTCCGCCTACTCTTTAAAAAAAATATTAAATTTATTCTTAAAATAATTTGACTTTTTTAAAATAATATGATATAATAAATAGTTTGATTATTTAAAATAATTGGGTAAATCTAAAACTGGATAAAGATACTTAAAAAAAATCATTTACCAGCAAGCAATTATTGAAGGAAGTTTATTTCTTAGCTAAAAAGGGCGTTCATTTTCAATTTAATAAAAAGTATGATTAGAGAAAAGTAAAAGAATATATTTAATCTACAGAACAAAATAGAAGAAATAGTAAGTTTAAGAATAAGAGCTAAACATTAACCAAGGCACCACCAATAACCAAGCCAGCATAATATCTACCCCTATATTCTAATTAAATTTTACGAGAACCCTATTTTTTAAGTCTGCTATTGATTTGGTTCTGAAAACATTTATCCTTTATTTTATTTCAATGATCATCATAAAGTATCTTGCTGTTAGGTGATTATTTAACTTTCAGGAGGTGATGTTTATTTATCTAAAAATAAGTTGAAAAAGGCAAACCATCCGAAAGGATGGGACGCAAAGCTACAGGTCTAAGACTAATTCTTTAGTTAAGACGGCTGAGTTGCCGACTTTTTTTATTTTTTTATATAGTGTTCTTAGCAAAAATTTTCCCTTTTAGGAAATAGGAGGTTAAAAAATGAGAAAAGGAATAGTAGTAATATTTGCACTTATCTTATCCGTAATCTTTTTGATAGGTGGATGTGTTCCTTCTCTGGAAAAATCTGGATTGGTTGTTCCGGTAAGTGAAGAAAAATTGCCGGAAGATAGTGAACCGGTAGAGAAGGAATTAGATAAACTTCTTATTGGATTTAAAGAAAAGCCAGGACCAGCTGAGCAAGCCCTTATTCACAGTGCAGGCGGAAAGGTCAATTTTACCTATCATATCGTTAATGTCATTGCCGCCTCCCTTCCGGAGAAAGCTTTAGAAGCCCTGAAAAAGAATCCAAAAATCCAGTATATTGAGCCTGATATTGAGATTAGTATATTAGATACAGAGCTAGATGAGGCCTGGGGAGTTAAACGGATAGGTGCTGGCTTGGTTCATGATTCCTGGAATAAAGGAGCTGGCGTGAAGGTTGCCGTAATTGATACAGGAATAGACTATAACCATCCTGATTTAAGTGCCAACTACCGGGGAGGTTATGACTCTTATAATCGAGACAATGATCCCCTGGATGACCACGGTCATGGCACCCATGTGGCTGGTACTATCGCCGCCTGTGATGATGGTATGGGGGTAGTAGGGGTGGCGCCAGAAGCTGAACTATATGCCCTGAAAGTTCTAAATTCCAGTGGCAGTGGGTCTTACAGTGCCGTTATTGCTGCCCTGGAGTGGTGTGTAGATAATGGTATCCAGGTAACCAATAACAGCTATGGCAGTACAACAGATGCTGGTATAAGTGTGAAAAATGCCTTTGATAATGCTTATTATAAATATGGAATTATCAACATAAGTTCGGCGGGAAATAGTGGTAATTCTTCCGGAACGGGAGACAATATTACTTATCCCGCCAGATACGATTCGGTTATTGCCGTCGGTGCCACAGATAAGTTAGATAGAAGGGCAAGCTTTTCCAGCACCGGTCCGGATCTGGAAGTATCTGCTCCTGGAACAACTATTTATTCCACTTTAATCGGAGGAAGCTATGGGTGGAAAAGCGGCACCTCTATGGCCAGTCCACACGTAGCAGGAACAGTTGCTCTGATGATCGCTGCTGGCGTTCCTGATATTAGAGAGCAGTTGCATAATACCGCTGTTGATTTAGATACCCCTGGCTGGGATGCCTTATATGGATACGGATTAGTTAATGCTGCGGAAGCTGCGGGCGGAGATGGGTTAGAGTCGCCACAGGGACCGTCACCCTATTTGGGGATGATTACTGGCAAAGTAATCGATGCTACCAATCCTGATTTAGCTATTGGGGGTGCCAAGGTATATATTGAAGGTACTTCCCGATCTGCGCTAACTAATTCCAGTGGTTTATATGAAATTAATGAGGTAGCTGAGGGGACATATATGGTTACTGCTTCAGCAGAAGGGTATATGAGCAATAGTCAGAAGGTAATTATCGGGCTTAGTTCGCAATCTACAGTTGATTTTGCCCTGGATCCAATTTCTCTTCCACCCTCGCTAGGCAAAATCCATGTTTCTGATCTTACTATGTACTTTAACCAATCTATTTCCGGTAAAAATACTTTTTATACTGCCTTGGCAGAAGTAAGTATAGTCAATGAAAACGGAAAAGGTATAGAAGGTGTAACCGTATCCGGGCACTGGAGCGGAGCAACTACCGGCACTTTTTCGGGCATAACCGATTCAATGGGGATAATCAATCTAAAATCAAGTAAGGTGAAGAATCCTAAAAAAGGAACCTCCTTTATGCTTATTATAGATAGTGTAGTCAAGGAAGGATGGGAATTCGATCTGGAAAATAGTATTCTATTCGGGAGTATAGTTGTGCCGTGATGCAGGAAACAGTTCTCTTGACCACATTTTGTGAGTGACCGAAAAAAGAATTGATAGAGGTTAAAAAATCTAAATAGAAAGAAAATGGGGATAAGCTACTGCCAAGGTAAACTATCCCCGTTTTTTTATTTTGTCGCTTTTATAGTCGAGTTATTAAAGGGTAGAACATTACTGAATAATCAAGATCCTGCCGGGTAGTAGATGTAAGGGAGGTAAAGCTAATATAAAATTAGTGGATTAGTTATTAAAGGCAAGATAGTGTAAAATTTTAGTAGGTGTTTACTAAGAAATCACTTGCCAGATAGTCAACAAAAAAGGTAGACTTACCTCATAAACCAAACTAAAGAAAAAGAAGAGACATTCTTTTTCTAAAAAAGGAGGT